>Ga0190304_1000265_pt1 | contig 24619 bp, 19 predicted proteins | sample 48700712_MG_FD_161670 | JGI IMG/M metagenome (GOLD analysis project Ga0190304, IMG submission 161670) | Hydrothermal vent sediment bacterial communities from Southern Trench, Guaymas Basin, Mexico - 4870-07-1--2_MG | ecosystem: Environmental > Aquatic > Marine > Hydrothermal vents > Sediment ...
TCAAAAAGTAGAGGCATAAAATGCGAATTACTAATCTTACAGAGAGCAGTAGTTTTATATGGGGATTGTTATGATTATCTCTGTGATTAATAACAAGGGTGGAACCGGGAAAACTTCGACCAGTGTCAATCTTTCTGCTGCACTTGTTTCGATGGGGTTTCGGGTGCTCCTGGTCGATCTGGATGCCCAGGCAAATGCCTCATTGTCTTTAGGAATTCCTTATACCGAATTATCACCTTCAATTTTCGATGTCTTTTTTGATGGACAGCCTATCGGATCTGTAATCAGGAATACAGGAATTACAGGGATGGATTTGATTACAGGAAATTTTGATCTGGTAAACAGCGATCTGCTCCTGGAAGAAATCGACCATCGTGAAATGATACTTGCCCATTCCCTTCTTCCTGTTAAAGATGATTACGATTTTATTATCTGTGACTGCTCTCCCTCCTTTTCCCTATTATCGGTAAATGCGTTAACAGCGGCTGATGGATTTATTGTACCTATGGTTCCCGAATATCTGGCACTGGAGGGTTTAATAACCACCATGGGTACCATCAGGAGAATGAAAAAGGGACAGGATTTCAACAGGAAATCAATTGGAATCCTTTTTAACATGATTAACCCTGATGTACGATCCCTGCGCAGAAGGGAAATAGTATTGCAGGCAAAAATTATTAAACTGGTACGAAAGCATTACAGCGAGTGTTTTTATAAAACCTATATTATTCGGGATGTCAGATTATCGGAAACAACTTCATATGGGAAAAGCATTTTAGAGTTTGCTCCAAAATCTAAAGTGGCTTTGCTGTACAGAAGGCTGGCAGAAGAAGTACTGGAGCGGTATGAAATAAAAAAGCCCGAAGGAAAAATTTCTAATTCGAAGAGGGAGGAAGCTGTATGCATAACAGAATAACAAAAAACATTTTCGAACGGTCAGCAGACGATAGATCAGAGGAAACAGGCGTTGCTTTACTTGAAGAGGAAGAAAGGCTGGAAGCAGAGAGTAGAGAGAGGGAAGAAGAGAGGCTAAGGGTTGTAGAGAGAGAAAGGGAAAAAGAAAAACAGAACGAGGAGAAAAAAACTATGAGTACACAGGGAATAGGTAGTGAGGTCATAAAAGCAGTCCTGGATTTGGTATCAGCAGTTAAGGATGGGCGTCTGGATACCAGGGCAGATCTGAAAGAGGTCGAAGGTGAGGAAAAGGATCTTCTGGAGGGAATAAATGAGTTAATCGATGCCATGGTAGCACCCCTTAATGTGACTGCGGAATATGTAGACAGGATCAGCAAGGGGGACATCCCTGAGAAGATCACCGATAACTATAAGGGCGATTTTAACGCGATCAAGAATAACCTGAATTTGCTCATTGGCGTGTTGACAGGTCTTATCAATGAAACGGCAACGATGGAGAAGGCCGCGGCTGCAGGCGAGCTCGACACCCGCGCGGATGTCTCCCAGTACAATGGAGCCTGGGCAACCATAGTTGAAGGTCTGAACAATACAATGGAAGGTATGGAAGTACCACTCAAGGATATTGGAGACACCCTTGATAAGATGGCGGCTGGTGATTTAAACGTACAAGTTACCAACGATTATGCGGGAGCATACAATGTACTTAAGGTAGCTTCCAATGAACTCGGTGACCAGCTCAATGGAGTACAGAAGGTTATTGATGACCTCCAGGGAGCCATTGTAGAAGGCAAGCTTGACACGCGCGGCGATGCCGGCGGAATGAAAGGTGATATTGCCGGATTGGTAAACGGACTGAATGGTGTAATCGATGCATTTGTAGGGCCGATTAATGTAACAGCCGAGTATGTAGACAGGATAAGCAAGGGGGACATACCCCAAAAAATAACCGGTGACTACCATGGAGACTTCAACGAAATAAAAAACAATATCAATGTAATGATCGATGCACTGACAGAATTTGCTGTAAACGTACAAACTGCCTCCGGGCAGGTAGCGTCCGGCAGCCAGCAGCTTAGTTCAGGTTCCCAGGAGTTGTCCCAGGGAGCAAATGAACAGGCAGCTTCTGTGGAAGAAATCTCTGCTTCCATGGTGCAGATGGCTGCAAATATCAATCAGAACTCGGACAATGCCCAGCAGACAAACAGCATTGCAGTAAAAGCCTCTGAAGATGCAAAAAAGAGCGGCTCTGCTGTTGCGGATGCAGTAAAGTCAATGAAGGAAATAGTGGGAAAAATATCTGTTATTTCCGAAATAGCACGACAGACAAATATGCTGGCCCTTAACGCGGCAATTGAAGCGGCTCGGGTTGGTGAACAAGGAAAAGGTTTTGCCGTAGTAGCAGCCGAGATCCGGAAACTTGCCGAACGAAGCCAGACATCGGCCAATGAAATTGACGGTTTGTCTGCAACTACAATGGAAGTTGCAGAAAAGGCAGGAGGTTTGCTGGTAAAACTTGTGCCGGATATTCAAAAAACGGCAGATCTTGTTGATGAAATAAGGGCTTCCAGTGCCGAGCAGAAGACCGGAGCAGAACAGATTACCCAGGCCATTCAGCAGCTGGATACTGTTATTCAGCAAAATGCCTCCGCATCGGAGGAGACAGCTGCAACCTCGGAAGAACTGTCAAGTCAGGCGGAATTGTTGCAGGAAGCTGCAGGTTTTTTTAAACTTGAAGGGAATCAGAGCTTTCAAAAAAGTAGTCCCCATGTAGTAAGGAAACAGGCAGCCCCCAGACAGCCGGTATTAGTGGGTGCTCCTGCTACAGGTGGAGTAGATCTAATGGGGCAAAACGGCAATGGGAATGGGGGAAAAAAGGATTTGGAGTTTGAACAATATTAGAGGAGCTAATTATGAGTGTGAAAAGCAATAAAGAGATATCACAGTATTTAACATTCAAACTTGAAGATGATTTGTATGCTCTAAATGTTGAAGGTGTCCAGGAGGTTCTGGAATTGGAGTTAAATCATATTACGAAAATCCCCCGGACACCTGCGTTTTTAAGAGGAGTAATAAATGTACGGGGCAGTGTTGTTCCGGTTATTGATATGCACATAAAATTCAACATGGGGAAACAGGAAACAACAGTCGACACATGCATTATTGTAATCGAAACCATCCTAAGCGGTAAATCGACTATTTTGGGGATTCTGGCAGATTCAGTCCAGGAGGTTATTGATCTGGAACCGGAACAGATCGAGGCTGCACCGGAAATAGGGAACCAGCTTAAGACGGAGTTTATTGCAGGAATAGGGAAAAGAGATGACCGTTTTATTATTATTCTTAAAATTGATGAAATTCTAACAGCAGAGGAACTGAGTGTGGTTGATACACCTGCCTACCCGGATTTAGACGCAAACCAAATATCAACGGAGCAGGATAAGATTCTTAAGACGGTATCTGCAACATAGCCATAAAAAAGGGGGGGGGAGACAGCAATGAACTTGCACAATAATATTCAACAGAGGGATAAGAAATCGGGGGTACATCTGTCTTCTTCAAATTTAGCATTGAATTTTATTACAGGCAAACACCACCCTGGTTCTAAAGAAGCATCTGAAAAAATTGAGGTGCTGCAGTCAAAACTTATTCAGGCTCATAAAATGGAGTCTGTGGGAAAACTTGCAGGAGGCATTGCTCACGATTTTAATAATATTATGACAACAATTATCGGTTTTGCAGACCTTATCCGGATGGAAGGAAAAGTTGATGACAGGACAATGGAATATGTTTATGAAATTCAGAAATCCGGTAAAAGAGCAGCCTCCCTTACTCAACAGCTTTTAGCATTCAGCAGGAAACAGATACTTAAACCGGAATTGGTGGATCTTAATTCACTGGTCAGGGATACGGAAAGAATGTTAAGAGTACTGCTCTTTGAAAACACCACATTATCCTCAAATCTGGATGAGCAACTGGATGCTGTAAAAGTTGATCCTGGACAAATTGTGCAGGTACTTATGAATCTGGTAATAAACGCCAGAGACGCAATGCCCCGGGGAGGACAGATAATAATAGAGACTGAGAATAAACATCTGGACAGATTTTCCTGTAAATTTCACCCGGAGATAATCCCGGGGGATTATGTAATGTTGACTGTCAGTGATACCGGATGCGGAATAGCTCCTGAAATATTGGTAAAAGTATTTGAACCCTTTTTTACCACTAAAGGGATTGGAAAGGGAACCGGCCTTGGTCTTGCAACTGCTTATGGGATAATAAAACAAAGCGGCGGTTATATATACACATACAGCGAACTTAACTATGGTACTACTTTTAAAATATATCTGCCAAAAGCCCGGGGCAAAGAAGCTATAGAAGATAAAAAATGGTCAGAGACCAGGGATACCTTTTCCGGTGGTGAGAGTATCCTCTTTGTTGAAGATGATAAACAGCTTCGAAAAATTATAGGTAAAATACTAATAAAACTTGGGTATAAAGTCTATCAATCGAGTTCAGGGGAGGAAGCTCTGCAAATGTATGATAAATACAAGACTGACGGAATTAATCTTCTTGTGAGCGATATTATAATGCCGGGGATGAACGGAAGGGAACTTGCTGAATCAATTCTAAAGGGAAGTCCGAAAATGCAAGTACTTTATATTTCTGGTTATACAGATGATATTATTGCTACCCATGGAGTTCTTGATAAAGGAGTTTCGTTTCTGGCAAAGCCTTTTTCTATATTTGATATTGCTTCTAAAATACGAACCATTCTGGATAAAAATAATACAGGAATAATAGTAAATTGATCCAACCTTTAAGGAGTCAGAATATGGTTATTTATAATGATACCCCAGGTAAATTTTTACTTGTAGATGATGAGAGTTCTGTTCTTGATATACTCTCAAAGCAACTTGATTTCTGGGGTTATAAATATGAAAAAGTAAATAGTGGGCGATCGGCTCTTGCAAAAGTGTCGGAAACCGATTATGCCCTTATTCTTCTTGACATCAACCTGGGGGATATGAGCGGTCTGGAAGTTATGAAACAGTTTAAAAAAAACAATCATCTTGCTCCGGTTATTATGATCTCCAGTCTTAATCAGACAGGATATTTACGCTCTGCCATAAGAAGAGGTGCTTTTGACTATATCGTCAAACCCTGGAGCATTGGTGACCTTAAAGATACAATATCCAGGGCTCTGGAATACAGGCAGCTTCTTTTGATAAAACAAAGAAACTATACAAATCTTAAAAAGGAAGTAAAGAATAAAACAGTAGAGTTATCAATGGCTCTTGACCAGATAAATGTGACCTACGATGAAACAATTCTTGCCCTTGGATCCGCCCTTGAAACCAGAGATTCCGAGACTAAAGAACATGGATTAAGGGTTGCCCATTATTCACAAGTTCTTGCAAAAAAGATGGGCTTTTCAGATTACCGTTTTCTTACAAATCTGCAAAGGGGTGCTTATCTTCATGATATAGGGAAAATTGGTATTCCCGACAAAATACTTTATAAAAAGAGCAGTCTGACAGAAATTGAATGGAGGGTAATGAAAAAGCATCCTACTATTGGAAAATTAATCGTAGAAGGAATACCTTTTCTACGTAAAACAGTTCCAGTTATTTTAAATCATCATGAATACTATGACGGCAGTGGTTATCCTCAGGGCTTGAAGGGAGAGGATATTCCTATAGAAGCTCGTATTTTTACGGTAGCAGATACTTTAGATGCACTTACTTCGAATCGATGTTACAGGCATAAGATAAGTTTTAAAAATGCAAAGGGAATAATTATTGCCAATACAGAAGTTCAATTCTGTCCCGAGGTAATAGATGCCCTTAACAGTCTTTCTGAAGATGAAATATATCTAAAGAGGGATGTTCATGAGCAGTAATATTCAGGAGCCGAATGTTGCTCATATTATTGGAGATCTTAATAATTTAGCAACTAAAACAGAGGAAATATTTCTCAGGCTGGCTAAGTCTCTTCCTGCCATTTTTCGTGAAATTGAGGGAGGGGTAAGTAGAGCAAATCATCTTATTAAAGTTTTTTCTAAAGAGAGTTCCTCTCTTGAATACGGGGAAGAAGATTATCTGATTATTGATAGTATAGACCAGGCAGAAATACTTGTGGATGATGCATCCAGATTTTTTATTGCTCTAGAGGAAAAGGATAGAAAACTTTTCGATGCTATTAATAGCAGTATTGATTGTCTTGTAACCCTTGAGAATCAGTTTACTGATATAAAGGAAGACTCAATTGATATGGAGCTAGTTTCTTTAAATGCAAAAATTGCAGCAATAAAGGCAGGAAAGAATTCTGCGGGATTTGCATGTATTAGTAATGAACTTCGAAAACTTTCAACTGCAACAACAGATAACACTGCTATTCTTACAAAACGGGGTGATATTGTTCTTCAAAACCTTACATCTTTTACTAAAAAAATTGAAAATATACAGGCTGTTCAGCAATCTTTTTATAATCACTTTCGGGAGACTCTTGGTAGTATTTTTAAAAATTACAATTATGAAGTTGAAGGGTTAGTAGAACATCTTACTTTGACAATATGCGAAGCAGAAAGTATAAAAGGTCCTCTTAGTAATATAATGGAGATTATTCAGCTCCAGGATATTATAAGACAATCTCTGGAGCATGTTGAGTTGGTACTAAACGAAACTATTATGCAAACTCCTTCTGATTCTCCTGAACATGTTCTTGATGAATTAATATTTTCAAAGAACCTCTACCAATTGTGCAGCGATCTTCTTGGAGATATAGAAGAGAAAATTTTCCAAAGCATAGGAACCTTCAGCGTAAATATTGGAGATTTAAGGGACATCCTTAATAAGGTAAATAGAGATAGTTTAATTACTAAGGACCTATTAGATCCAAAAAATAAAAATGATGATATTAAGGAAGATCTTACAGATATTTTAAATGAATCAGTGGAAACACTGGATACTCTTATTAAAGATTTAAAAAAAACTATGCAGAAAAAAAGCAGTATACCAGTCGATGCAAAGAAGATTATTGATACTTTAAAACATTTGGAAAACGGTTTTATGGACTCATTGGACATTGTTTCACGATTTTATCCCATCAATATTAATGCAAGAGTTGAAGTAGCTAAATGGAACAGTCTTAATCAAATTGGAATAGCAACTGATGAAATGTCTAGTGCTACAGATAAAATAAATCGTGATATGCAGGTTGCCCTTAAATTGATAAGGGAAACTACAAAGGAAATTGAAACATCTGTTACTTACTACTCTAAAGGAAATGCAGAGGAAATAACTTCAATTAAAGATATTACTAATAGAATAATTGAGTGTTATAACGGACTTGCCGAATCCAGTAAAATTTTATCAGGTACTCTAAATTCTTTTTCTGTATATTCAGATTCTTTTTTCTCTCTTCTGGATGATTCTGAACTGGATATAGGGAGTTTAAATAAAATAACAAGTTTAATTAGTGAAATTCGTGAAACACTGAATAATTCAGGACAGGCTGTGGAGCTCAGGAAAGATCAGATTCTTTCTGAAATAGGTCTGGATAAATGGGAAGTAAAAAACAGTAAACTTGAAGAAATAATTAATAAATTTACCATATATACACATAAGCAGACAGCAGAAGATATAGCGGGTATTAAAAAAATAGATAAAGTAGAAGCCGGCGAAGCTGGTGAACTAACTCTTTTTTAAAGGCCTAGAGGAGAAAATAAATTGGGAAAGATACTAATTGTAGATGATTCAAGTACGTTACGGGCGTCAGTCGAGTTTACATTGACAGACAAAGGTCATGAAGTTCTCCAGGCTGAGGATGGGCAGAAAGGTCTGGAAGTGCTTAAAACCTGCGAAGAAAATGACATTGCAATGATCATTACTGATATTAACATGCCTAATATGGATGGGATTACCATGATAAAAGAGATAAAGAAGACATCCTTCAAGTATACTCCGATCCTTGTTATGACAACTGAAGCAGAAGAGACTAAAAAAACTGAAGGAAAGGAAGCAGGGGCTTCGGGGTGGCTGATAAAACCATTTAAGCCGGATCAGCTGATTGGTGTAGTTTCGAGGTTTGTAAAATGAAAAAAGGATACGACCCGAATTTTGAAATGAATGTAACCACTATTTTCCCTGGAGAATTCTATGCCACATGCCAGACTGAACTTATTACTACATTGCTTGGATCGTGTATCTCTGTAGTGCTTATAGACCCTGTTAACAGTGTTTGTGGAATGAACCATTTTCTGCTGCCTGGAGGTTCGGAATCTAAACCTATTTTTCCCTCAAAGGACGGGAAATACGGAATTTTTGCCATGGTATTATTAATAGAAAAGATGATTACCCTGGGGGGGTGTAAAAATAATTTCCAGGCAAAGATTTTTGGCGGGGGCAGTGTTCTTCAGACATATTCTGACTATAGGGAATCTGTACCGGTAAACAATATTCGATTTACCTTAAAGTTTCTTTCAGATGAAAGTATTCCTGTTATTAGTTCAGATGTTGGAGGAATAGAGGGACGAAAAGTTTTTTTTGTCACTGAAAAACAAGCAGTTTTTGTAAAAAAGATAAAAACACCGGCTGTTATGGAAATTAAAGCTATCGGGGAGAAAAGTTGTGTTAGCCAAATGGCCGCCCATAAAACAATTCAATACCAGGCATTAAGTGCATCAATTTAATAATAGGAGATTTTTAATGAGCAGTAATACTGAAGAACTGAAAAAGCTTACGTTAAAGGGGAGATTCGGCATTGGGAACGCGCAAACAATATATGACCAGGTTCGGGTATCTCTGAAGACCTCAAATTACCTTAATATCTACTTATCTGAAATCAGCGAAATTGACCTGTCTTTCCTCCAGATTCTATATTCCCTCCTCGCGACTGCTTTCAGAAAAGGGAAAGAGATGTCAGTTTTTGTTGATAATCCGGTTGTAATATGGGACATCATTGTAAACGCAGGATTCGAGAGTCATTTCAGTGTAAATGTCGATCCCGATGGAGCAAATTTTCAAATAGAAGGTAATTTTCGATGAATGATGTTTATAATGAAAAAATGCAGGCTGCTTTTTATGAAGAAGCGGAAGAGATTCTGCTTGAACTTGAAACAACCCTTATGGAACTGGAAAAAAACCCGCAGAATATGGAAGTAATTAATCAGGTTTTTAGAGCGCTTCATACACTGAAGGGATCCGGTTCAATGTTTGGGTTCGATGGAATTGCTGCATTTGCTCATGAAATAGAATCAGTCTTTGATTTTGTTCGAAACGATAAACTTCCTGTTACATCTTTTTTAATTGATATTACACTTGCTGCCAGGGACAGTATTTCCAGGATGCTCGCTGGAGATGAGGACAGTGACGAACTGATTAAGCAGAATGAGGAGATAATCAAAAAATTAAAAGTACTGGCTGGTAAGGTTAAATCACCGGAAGTGCTCTTGTCGGAGTCCGCCCCAAAGAAGGCTGTAGAAAAGGAAACCCCTTCTGAGAATGTCCAAAGTCTGTCAATTTTCCGCATTCGGTTCAAACCTGGTGCAGAGGTATTCCTTCATGGTACAAACCCCCTTAACCTTCTGGATGAGCTTAAGGAAATGGGAGACTGTCATATAACTGCCCATCCTCAGGATATTCCGAAATTTGAAAATATGAACCCTGAATACTGTTATGTCAGCTGGGATATAATTCTTTCCACTGATAAAGGTATAAATGCGATAAAGGATATCTTTATATTTGTTGAAGATGAGAGTGAGATAAAAATTGAAATAATTGAAGATGAAATAGAGTTGATAGATGAGGGTGCATCCAAAAAACTGGGTGAAATCCTGATTGAGAGGGGAGTTATTGACGAGAGTACCTTGAAAAACTTCCTTATCAGACAGGAACCTATTGGAAAAATGCTTACAAAAGCCGGGCTGGCCGATAAAACTGAAATAGATTCGGCTCTTGCAGAGCAGTCCCAAATTAAGAAAGTTAAAGAGAGCCGGGAAAAACTACAGAAAAAATCCAGTATCCGTGTTGGATCCGATAAACTGGACAACCTGGTTAATATTGTAGGTGAACTGGTAACAGTACAGGCAGGGTTTAGCCAGAAGGCCTTGGACAATAATAATATTGAGTTTCAATCCTTGGCGGAAGAGCTTGAACGTATTACATCCACCCTTCGCGACCTCTCCATGAGCCTCCGAATGGTCCCCATAGGTACAACATTCAGCAGGTTCAAGAGATTAATTCGGGATCTTTCACAGCAGCTTGGAAAAAAAATTGAACTTGTAACAGAAGGGGGAGAAACTCAGCTTGATGCTACAATAATAGAACATCTTTCAGAACCACTGGTGCATCTTATACGTAATTCCATAGACCATGGTATTGAAAAGCCCGGGAAAAGAGAAAAAGCAGGGAAAAGTCCAACAGGAACTATCTATCTTAGTGCAATCCATTCCGGAGCATATGTTCTTATTCAGGTACGGGATGACGGAGCCGGTCTGGATTCAGGGGAGCTCCTTGATAAAGCCGTTAAAAATGGAATTATTCCTTCCGGGTCTATCCCAACAGAAAAAGAGATATTCAAACTTATTTTTGCCCCTGGATTTTCTACGGCAAAAGAGGTTACCGGTGTCTCAGGCAGGGGCGTCGGTATGGATGTTGTAAAAAGAACAATCGAAGAACTTGGAGGTACCATTGAAATAGTTAGTAAAAGGGGAAACGGCACCCTTATTACCCTCAAAATTCCGTTAACATTGGCAATAATACGGGGGCTTCTGGTTCGCATTGGTAATGAACATTATATTATTCCCCTTGCTTCTGTTGAGGAGTGCATAGAGATACAAATGACTGATGATGACAGGGGAAGAGATACAAGTCAATTTAATGTTCGGGGAGACCTTATACCCTACCTTAATCTTCGGAAGATATTCTCAATAAACGGGCAGACTTCTGATATTGATCATATTGTTATAATAAATTCGGAAAACAGGAAAACGGGGCTTCTTGTGGACGAAGTTATTGGCGAACAGCAGACAGTTGTTAAAAATTTGGGGATTGTTTACAAAGATGTAGAAGGTATATCCGGGGCAACTATTTTGGGTGATGGAACTGTGGCTCTTATACTCGACACATTAAAACTTGTTAAAAGTTCAGAATTAATCGGGGAGGATATTCAATGACTATGAAAATAGAGGATAACAAACTTAGTAACAAGACTTTTTCCAGGATAAGCAGGTTTATAGACAAAGAATATGGAATTCAATTGCCGCTTACAAAAAAAATTATGGTTGAATCCCGTCTGCAAAAAAGATTGAGAAAGCTAAATATAAAATCTTTTTCTGATTATACTGATTATATTTTTAGTCCCGAAGGGGTAAAAAACGAACTGATTAGTATGGTAGATCTTATAACAACCAATAAAACAGACTTTTTCCGTGAAGCAGACCATTTTGAATTCCTTATTAATGATGTTCTTCCGTATATAGCAGGTTCAGGAAGGACTGCTGCAGTAAATACATGCAATGTTTGGAGCTGCGGGTGTTCAAGCGGTGAAGAGCCATATACTTTAGCAATGGTATTAAGTGAATTTGCAGAAGGCTCATCATTTAAATATCGTGTTAAAGGGACTGATATTTCATCAGAGGTCCTTGCCAGGGCTAAAAAAGCTATCTATACAGAGAGGGATATTGAACCTGTTCCCATGTCTCTTAGACATAAATATCTTCTTCGAAGCAAAGATACTACTACTTCTCTGGTAAAAATTAAACCGGAAATTCAAGGTAATGTACAATTCGAATACCTAAATCTTATGGATAAGCACTATTCTATTACCGGGGAAATGGATATTGTTTTTTTCCGGAATGTAGCTATCTACTTCGATAAATCGACCCAGGAGGAGATAGTAAATAAAATTTGCAGACACCTAAAGCCTGGAGGTTATCTTTTTATAGGCCATTCCGAGAGCCTTTTTAATATGGAAGTACCGGTAGAACAGATAGGACCTACTGTATATAGAAGGCTTTAATGGGAAAAAAAATAGAAGTTTTAATTGTTGATGATTCTGCAGTTGTAAGAGAGTCTCTTTCCAGTGTTATTTCATCTGACTCACGTTTTCATATTATGGCAACTGCAAGAGATCCTATTGCAGCAATGGAAAAGATGAAGATTCAGATACCTGATGTAATTACCCTCGACGTGGAGATGCCCAGAATGGATGGATTGACATTTCTTCAAAAAATAATGAGTAATCATCCCATTCCTGTGGTTATCTGTTCAAGCCTTACAGAAGCCAATTCGGAAACAGCATTGAAAGCTCTTGAATACGGGGCTGTAGAAATTATTACCAAGCCTAAGCTTGCTACCAGAAGATTTCTTGAGGAGTCCAAAATTAGTATATGCGATGCTCTTGAAGCTGCCTTTCTTTCCGGAATAAGGATAAAATCCGGTTCGTCTTTTTTGACGAAAGTTCCTCCTAAATACTCAGCCGATGTTGTTCTGTCCTCAGGGGCAGGGGTAAAAGCCATGATCAGAACCACAGAGAAAGTTATTGTCGTCGGTGCATCAACCGGTGGAACCGAGGCTTTAAGAGTCTTCCTGGAAGCTCTCCCCATAGATGCACCGGGGATGGTGATTGTGCAGCATATGCCGGAACATTTTACAACTGCCTTCTCAAAAAGACTGGACGCTTTATGCAAAGTAACAGTAAAAGAGGCAGAAGATAACGATACGGTAATTCGTGGGAGAGTTCTTATTGCTCCCGGGAATTATCACACCCTCCTTAAGCGAAGCGGAGCAAGGTATTATGTTGAAGTAAAAAAGGGTCCTCTGGTCAGCCGCCACAGACCATCGGTGGATGTGCTTTTTAGATCCGCTGCAAGATATGCGGGGAGTAATACTGTAGGTATTATTATGACAGGAATGGGAGATGACGGGGCAGCAGGAATGAAGGAGATGAAAGAAGCCGGAGCAGACACATTTGCCCAGGATGAGGCTAGTTGTGTAGTTTTCGGCATGCCGAAAGAGGCGATTAAACTGGGCACTGTAGATCATGTCCTGCCTCTTACTCAACTTGCACCGGCAGCTCTGCACTTATGTAAATAAGTAGTACAGACGTAGCATGCTGCGTTTCTATCAAGGTGATACAATCTTAATCTCAACCCTTCTATTCCTATAAATTTCTTTCTGATTAAGTGTCACAGGTCTTGTTCCTCCATACCATTTTACAACGGGTTCTGGTTTAGGAATCCAACCTTCTTTTTTAAGATAATCCAGTACATTGTATGCTCTCTCTTTAGATAATCTTTCCCTCCCTTCTTCTGTCCCTGTCATTGCACAGTACCCTGATATTTCCACTTTTGCATTTGGCAGAGTTTTTAATTCTTTAGCAAGATTTGTAAGGATTTTAGCCGCATCTTTCTGTATAAGTGTGTTATCGGGAATAAAGTATGCTGTATATAGGGTCGATTCCACTTTCTTAGCAACTTTTATAGAAGAGTTTTTTGTTTCTGAAGATTCTTCTATACCATTTGCTTCTGTAGGTGCTGGTTTTTCTGTAATTAATTTTGTTTCAGTTATTATATCAGATTTGATTGGTTTTTCATAAACTTTCTCTGTTTTTGCATCTTCAGTTTTGTTTCGGGTTACAATTGCAGCTCCATCATTGAACAGGAATTCTGAAAATATCCATTTCCCTCCGGCAAAAAGCAGGAAAACAGCAATCAGGCTTAATATAATAAATAGGGGTAAAAATTTATTTCTAAGATATGGTCTTAGGTTTATTTCTGAATGATCAGTTTTCTTACCATCCACCATTAAAATCAGAGAAAGAAATTTACCATCAAATGAACTGTTAAGCTCAAATCTGGGTAACCCGGAAACCTTTAGTTTTAAATTTCGAATATAAAATTCTTTTAGCAGGGTTCGGCCTCCTGATCTGTTTAGGAAAATTTTTATTATTACAGCCGCCTGATTATCCACAAGAGTGGTAAGATTAAGTGTCTTATAGCTGTTTTTATTAAGGTTTAATAATTCGATGTATGATCTGTTTTCAATTTCGACTTCAATTAAATTATCCATAACTTAATCTTAAACTTATGGATCTTTCCGTCAAGTAAAAAAAAGTAATTTTATATATTCTAAGTTACTGAAATATGATAAATTATCATTATGGATTATTCTGATATTTTTCGAACCATATTTCTTGCACCTTTGGTTATTGGTGTAATAGAACTGCCCTTTACGCTTTTAGAATTTATTTTGAAGTTTTTTTTACCGATGTTTTTCCTTTTTATCGGCTATCGTCTTTTAAATGTATTATTAAGAAGAATTCTTGGTAAATCAAAAATAAAAGAAGATATACAAAAAAATATTCTACTTTGGACGCGTAGAATACTTAGGTTGGGATTGCTGCTATTACTATTTATTTTAGGCGGTCGTTTGCTTGGAGCAAGAATATTTGAATATATAAAAATGTTTACTACTGCATTGAATAAGCCTATTATTGATGCAGGTAATACAAAAATTTCTTTTTTAACTATTATATTAATAATTCCTGTTTATATTATTGCTTCCTGGGCGGGTAAAACAAGCAGGGGGTTAATAAGTCCCGATCTGATGAATCGTTTCGGTTTTGATGCTGCCAGACAGTTCTCTATTTCAAGTCTTCTTCGTTATGGAGTAATGATCAGTGTTTTTTTAATTGGTTTATCAATTATTGGTGTAAATCTTTCATCCATTACTGTTATATTTGGAGTACTTGGTATTGGTATTGGTTTTGGTCTTCAGGGGGTTGTTGCAAATTTATTTGCAGGAATAATAATTATTATAAGCCGTCCAATAAAAGATGGAGACCGTATATTAATTGATACATATGATGGAACTGTTAGTCAGATCAGGTTGCTTTCCACTGTTATTAATACCATTACCAACGAATCTATTATAATACCCAATACAAAATTGGTTTCTGAACCTGTTTTTAATTACTCCTATAGTGATAGAAGTATACGTGTTACTAATAAGATTGGAGTTGCCTATAATACCGATCTTGATTTTGTTATGAAGTTGCTGGAAGAAATTGCCTCCGCAAATCCGTATGCTGATTTATCCAGAAAGAATGAAATCCGTGTCGAAAAATTTGGAGCCTCAGGTATAGAATTTGTTGTAATAACCTGGATAAAAGATGTAAAGGATAAATTTACTGCACACCACTGGACTAATTTGGAAATATGGAGAGTTTTCAGGGTAAAAGGCATAGAAATACCCTTTACACAGCTTGACTTGCATATAAGGGAAGGCAACTTCACTTAGCGTAAATTAAGAGATTTTCTGAAATTGCCTGAAACTACATCTTTTAAAGTTGTTTTTTCAAAATATCCTCTAAAATGCAGATAAGAGTTATTCCAAAGTTGATTAACAACACATTCACTGTATCTTTCACAGCTATATGGAGAATCTTCCACACAGGGTGACAGGAGCAGCCCTTCACCAACTGCATCAAAAATTTTTGCTATTGATATTTTGTCAGCTTCTTTTTTGAGTTTGAAACCACCCCCGGGACCTCTGACAGAAGTTATAACATCTCCTTTTCTGAGTTTGAAAAAAATTTGTTCCAAAAATTCTGCAGATATATTTTCTATTTCTGATATTGTACGTATAGACACAGGCTTTTCATTCCCCTGCATGGCCAATTGTACCATTGCACGTACAGCGTATCTGCCTTTTGTTGTAATTCTCATATTATTTTAATCCTGTTAAACCAAACCGTATTTATAGTATAGAATATAACTAATATTGTATAGATTGTAAACCTTAGTGAATAGATACTCTATAACTTGTATAAATCTGAATAAAGACTATTACCGGCGATCGGAGTTGAACCGATACACCCTTGCGGGCGGCAGATTTTGAGTCTGCTGCGTCTACCAATTTCGCCACGCCGGCATTCAACAGAACCAAGTTACTTTATTATTCATTTTAATTCAATAGAGCTTCGCAAATTTTGAATGTTAATTGATTTTTATCCTTAATTCTACAGTACCAAAAATAATCTATTGATCAATCTATTCTTATGCTTTTACGATATCTGTTAATTCGGCTTGTTTTAGAGAAGACCTGTTTTATAAATACAAAATGTGATATAGCGCAAAAAAGCTTAGTCTGTTATAGTTTTTGATTCCGGAATAGAATTAATAAAACACCAGGTGGAGTATTAAATGAGAATTGCAATTATCGGAGGCGGCGCAGCGGGTTTTTTTTCGGCAATTGCTGCCAAAGGGAATTATCCTGAAGCAGAAGTTATTATTTTTGAGAAATCAAACAGCTTACTGGCAAAGGTAAAATTATCCGGTGGGGGCAGGTGTAATTTGACAAATGCATGCATTTCCAACAAGGAGCTTACGGCTGCCTATCCCAGAGGCAGAAAACAGTTAAAATATATTTTTCAGATTTTTAATAATAAAGATACAGTAAAGTGGTTTGGGGAAAGGGGAGTCCCTCTGGTAGTTCAGAAAGACAATTGTGTTTTTCCTGAATCTCAAAATTCACAGAGTATTATAGATTGTTTTATTAATGAAGCAAAAATTTTGGGAGTAAAAGTTAAAACGAATCATTCTCTAAAAGCTGTTTCTCCAAATAATAATAAGCTGGGATTAAAGTTTGATGATAAAGAAGAATCTCTCATGTTTTATGACAAAGTTATTGTTGCAGTAGGAGGAAAGCCGCAAAAAAGTGAAATGGTCTGGCTTGAAGACTTAAACCATAAAATATCTGACCCTGTTCCCTCTCTTTTTACATTTAACATGCCCGATGAATCTATAAACACTTTAATGGGAGTGGCAGTCGAAAATACAATAGTGAGTATTGAAGGAGAAGATATTAAGCAGACTGGATCTGTATTATTTACTCATTGGGGAATGAGCGGTCCTGCTGTCTTAAAATTATCCTCCTATGAAGCAAGAATTTTATCAGAAAAAAACTATGTTTTCACTGTTCAGATTAACTGGACTGGTGAGAAAAATACATCAATTGTTTTAGCAGAACTAAAGGATATAATAAAAAAATATCCTAACAAGCTAGCCGTTAATATCAGACCCTATGGACTTCCTTCACGTTTATGGGCTTTCCTTCTTAAAAAAGCCAGTATATCTGATCAGAAAAAGTGCTGTGAACTTGGGAAAAAAAATACTAACAGACTTGTTAGTTTCTTAACAAATGACCTTTATGGAGTAAGGGGGAAAACTTCCTTTAAAGGAGAGTTTGTAACCTGTGGGGGTGTAAGTCTTGATAGTATAAATATCACAACCATGGAAAGTCTGGTTTGTCCCAATTTGTATTTTGCCGGAGAAATATTGGATATAGATGGTATTACCGGAGGTTTTAACCTTCAGGCTGCATGGTCAACGGCTTATATTGCCGGAAAACTAATATAGGTGTTTCCTTCTTGTACAATTTTCTGCCTTTTGAACCGCTCAGAATACCTTTTCAGGGTAAACAGTCATAGTTTTGAATGCGGTTCTATAAATTAAAACAATAAAAAACCACCCAACAGGTAAATCTGAAAGGTGGTCTTTCTTAAAGTATAATTATTACTATTTAACAAAATGTAGTAAATAATAACTTTTTACATTATATCTCCAAGTTTTTTATAAAAACTCATTCTTCGTTTTGCATCAGCTTCAGCTTCCTTAAATAAAGCTTCAGCCTCATCCGGTGCTGTTTTATAAAGTGCGGAGTATCTTGCTTCTCCTTTAATAAATTCCTGGTAGTCCAGTTTAGGTTCTTTTGATTCCCAGTTGAATTTTTTACCTTCTTCTCCCAAAGGATTATATCGGAAAAGAGGCCAGTAACCTGCTTCTACAGCACGTTTTTCTTCAGTCTGGGAAGTGCTCATATCAAATCCATGTGCAATACAAGGACTGTAAGCAATTATTATAGATGGTCCGTCATAGCTTTCAGCTTCAACAAATGCTTTCATTGTCTGTGCTCTGTTTGCTCCCATAGCAATAGAAGCTACATACACATAACCGTAGCTCATACACATCATTGCCAGGTTTTTCTTAGGTTTTCTCATTCCGGCATTGGCAAATTTTGCAACAGCTGCAATTGGAGTGGATTTGGAAGCCTGACCCCCGGTATTGGAATAAACTTCTGTATCCAGAACCAGAATATTTACGTTTTTACCGGATGCTACAACATGATCAAGTCCGCCATAACCAATGTCATATGCCCATCCGTCTCCGCCAATTATCCATACACTCTTATCAATAAAATAATCTTTAAGTTCTTCAATTTTTCTTAGTATTTTCTTTTCTTCAGCTTTTGCATCTCTTAATGCCGGCTGTAATAGAAGCCCTGTTGCCGTTTGAGCCATTACAGCTTCACTGCTCTTATCATCCCAAAGTTCTAAATTCCTTTTTAAGGCTGCAGTCAAATCTGAAGTTGTTCCAAGTTTAAGGATATCATCAATTTTTGCTCTAAGAAGTGTTCTATTACTATCAACTGCCAGTCTCATTCCCAAACCATATTCTGCATTATCTTCAAAAAGTGAGTTACCCCATGCAGGCCCCCGTCCGTTTTCTGCCTTACAATAAGGTATAGTCGGGAAGGTTCCTCCGTATATGGAAGAACAGCCAGTTGCATTTGCAGTCACCATATTTTCACCATAAAGCTGGGTTACAAGTTTTACATATGGTGTTTCTCCACAACCTGCACAAGCCCCGGAGAACTCAAAAAGTGGTGTTTTAAGCTGTGCACCCTTTACTGTAGTTTCTTTTGTCCCATCAGTTATATTTCCGGGAAGAGCCTCAAAGAATTCATAGTTTTCTGTTTCTCCATTTGATCTTTCTGTTTCAATGGGATTCATAAACAGTGACTTTACCTTTGAAGGACATACATCAACACAAACACCACAGCCCTGGCAGTCATCAATATAAACCTGAATTTTAAACTGCAGGTCTTTTTCATTTTTGGTATTTGATTTTATAGTTGTAAAATTTGCAGGAGCATTTTTCAGGCTTTCCGGAGTAATCTGTTTTGGCCTGATAGCTGCATGAGGGCAGGCCATAGAACATTGATTACACTGAATACAATTTTCAGGTATCCATGATGCAACGGAAGAAGAAACCCCCCGTTTTTCCAATGCTGCTGTACCCAGAGGAATAACTCCATCAAATGACATTTCCGAGACAGGAATATTATCTCCTTTCTGTCGCATAACCGGTTCTACAATATTTTTTGCAAAGCGGTTAGCATCTGCAGGAATTAAAACTGGAGGAGTAAAAAATTTAGTAACACTTGAAGGCACTGTCACTTCTTCAAGGGCTGCAGAAGCTTTATCAATAGAATCATGGTTCATTTTAATAACTTTATCGCCCTTTTTTGCAAATGTTTTGGCGACTGCTTTTTTAATTAATTTGATTGCCTCTTCTTCTGGAAGAATACCTGACACCTTAAAAAAAGCTGTCTGCATGACTGTATTAATTCTTACTCCCAGGCCTGTTTCTCCTGCTATTTTTAGAGCATCAATAGTATAGAATTTAATTTTTCTTTCAATAATTGTTTCCTGCATTTCTTTTGTAAGACTTTCAAAAACTTCAGAGGCAGGGAGCTTGGAATTAAGCATAAATATTCCCCCCTCTTTTAAAGGTTCAAGCATATCATACTTTCCAATATAGGCCTGATTGTGACAGGCTACAAAATCTGCAGCATCTATAAGCCATGGCATATTAACAGAACTATCTCCAAATCTAAGATGTGATATTGTAATACCACCGGATTTTTTTGAATCATAAGTAAAATAAGCCTGTGCATTTTTGGATGTGTTTTCACCAATTATTTTAATTGAATTTTTAGAAGCTCCAACAGTTCCATCCGCTCCGAGACCCCAGAACAGACAGCTGACAACATCTTTTGGAGCAACATCAATAATTTCCTTAACTTCTATAGATAGATTAGTTACATCATCGTTAATACCTACTGTAAAATTATGAAAAGCTTTTCCATCAAGATGATCAAAAACTGCCTTTGCATGGCTGGGTGTAAATTCTTTACTGGAAAGTCCGTATCGACCTCCTATTACCTTTACATCTTTTCCTGCCATTGCTGTGGCTATATCCATATATAAAGGTTCGCCTATAGCCCCTGGTTCTTTTGTTCTGTCAAGAACTGCAATTTTTTTACAACTATCGGGAATTGCTCCCAGAAATGCTTCAACAGAGAAAGGTCTGTACAGTCTTACTTTTATAAGACCTACTTTTTCACCTTTTTCAATTAAATAGTTAACAGCATATTCAATGGTATCACAACCGCTTCCCATTGCAATAATTACCTTTTCTGCATCCGGTGCTCCAACATAGTCGAAGAGATGATACTGTCTGCCTATTACTGCTGCAACCTTATCCATATACTCCTGTACAATACCAGGTGTTGCATCATAGTATTTATTTACAGTTTCTCTTCCCTGGAAATAAACATCAGGATTTTGAGCTGCAACCTTTAGGAAGGGATTTTCCGGTCTCATTGCCCTGTTTCTAAATTGTTCAATATATTCAGGTTCTACAAGAGATTCTATATCCTTAAATGAAATTTCCTCAACTTTCTGAATCTCATGAGAGGTTCTAAAGCCGTCAAAAAAGCTTAAAAAAGGAACCTGTGACTTTAGTGTAGAAAGATGAGCTATAAGAGCCATATCCATAGTTTCCTGAATAGAGCTTGCAGCTGTCATTGCAAATCCGGTGTTTCGTACAGACATTACATCTGAGTGATCTCCGAAAATTGATAAACTTTGAGCAGCTAGTGATCTTGCTGATACATGAAAAACTGTCGGCAGCATTTCTCCTGCAATTTTGTGCATATTTGGAATCATAAGTAATAATCCCTGGGATGCTGTAAATGTTGTAGTTAAGGACCCTCCGCTTAATGCACCGTGTACTGCTCCTGAAGCCCCTGCTTCGGACTGCATTTCGGTAACATCAACTGTTTTGCCGAAAACATTTTTAAGACCTGTACTGGCCCAGGCGTCAGCACTTTCTCCCATAGGTGAGCTGGGTGTAATTGGATATATTGCTGCTACTTCACTTAAAGCATACGCTACATGAGCGGCGGCTGTATTTCCATCAATTGTAACCATTTTTTTTTCTGACATATCTTATTCCTTCTTCTATTGAAATACCACGAATTATAGTGGAAATGGATTGAATTTACAAGGTGTGTTGTCCCCGGATATAGAATAAATTGATAAAAACTTTTAATTATTGTGAATTAGGTCTGTTTAAATAGGATCATATAGTAAGCTGATAGATGGGAAGTCAGCGAAAAAGGAGAGCATATTGTTATGAATATCATTTGTATCCTGTATTGGTTTTCCGCTAAGACCAGGAGGTGGCCTATTGATAATTTTTTGAATTTGCTTTGCATGATTTACCAGATTAAAGCGATCTATTTTTGTATTATCAAATTTAAATTCATCCAAAAGCAGCATTCTCTCCATCTGCCCTATGATGTTGCTGTTTAAATGGCAGGTTTCTTTTAGTAATTGCCTATCCTTTAAGGATTCAAAAAATTTTTTCTGCATAATGGGAGATAGAAAAGAAAAGTCGATAGTATTTTTTTTCAGAAGATTATATTTATCATCTTTTAGCTTTAAGACTATATCTGCTGGTAATATTAATTTCAGTTTAGTTATTTTTTTATCATAGTCATCACTTAACTGTTTTCGTAGTTTTGATCTTAAGGGAATTTTAACATTATTATAAAAATGGCTAAAATTTGGATTGAAAATACTTTTAAAGTCATTAATAATATCCAGTTGTCTGGCTAAAAGTGGTTTTTCCCATAGTAGGGAATTGATAAAAAGATATCCAAAACCTTCCTGAACAGAACTGGAGATAATAACTGAACCTGCATTGATAATATCCGGAAAGGAAAGTCCTTTTTTTTCGAGTATTATGCCTGCCTGGGCAGATCCTGGTATTAACCCTTCACTAAAGCAGCTGGCTACTAATTCTGAATAGGGTTTTTCTGATTTTGAAATTCCCGGAAGAGTGGGAATAAGATTTACCGGCATTCTGCTGCATTTTGCCAACAAACCGGCTTCCAGAACATTTTTCCTTCTTATTGTTCTTATAGGGTAGATTAATAGTGGAGCCTCTTTTATATAGGCCGTAGAGGCTTTTCCCAGTATCCTGTCAATCTTTTTTTTATCAAGACCCTTTTTTTTAATGTCATTATCAATGTATTGAGGTTCAACAGGGTTGTTTAATAGAAATACAATTTCTTTCGGAATTCCTGCTGCTATTAAAAACTTGTAATCTCTGCTGTTGATTGTAATATATTTGATATTCGGGCTTATAGGATAAAGGGGGTGTTTTATATTTCTATATAAATTGGACATGTTCCCGTATCTGGAAGCTTCCGGAAAGTCATGAATTTGCAAAATTATCTTCTGTTCAGAATTTTCTTCTGCAATTTGGAGGATTGCCTCTGTAAATATGGGGTTTTTACCAAGGTGATAATTGTGTATCCACCATAAACAGCCTTTAAACTGTTTGTTTACTATTTGTTTAAGATCTTTTACAGAAGGTATTTTTTTTAAATCTGTCGTATATCCTATTTCAGGAACAATCGCACCTCTAATTTGAGCCTTTCTTTTTGTGGAACTAATTTTAGATGCTATAGCGGATACAATATTATCCGTATTATCCTTTTTACCACTTACAAGTATAATCTCCTCTATCTCCGGCAAATACTTAAGTATTGCTACAGATGATGATGTTATGACCTGACTTACTCCTCCTGGAAGGAAATGATAATGGAATATAACTAATCGCACGGATTAGCCGGTCTCCCCCAGATATCTTCAACCAGCCCCCGAAGTTTATTTTTAAGTACTGTAAACGAATAATGTTTAAGACTAAGCTGATAATTTTTATCTGTAATTCTTTTAATTTCTTCAGGATTATCCAGAAGTTTATTAGTTGTATCTACAGTACTTTGAGAAATAAAATTATCCATTTCTATAGCTTCGAAACCCTTTGGCTTTATATCATAAGCATAGATGGAATAATTATTAACAAGTATTGGTTTTCTAAAATACACTGTTTCCAGAAATGCATTTCCAAAGCCTTCCTGAAGGGATGGATAGGTTACAAGATCTGCATGGGGATAAATATCCTGCAGGCTGTATATTTTTTCTCCATTTTCCCTGTATCCTCTTGAGTCTCCAATGGATTCACTTACAAAGAGAGCCCGAATTTTAAGAAGTTCTGCAAACTCTTTAACTCTCTGTTCATATTCATACCCCTCATCTCCGGATGCATGACTAATAACCAAAACAGCTTTTCTTTTTAGTCTTGCAACAAGTTCTATGGCATGTTCTATCCCTTTTCGTTGTACAACCCTGGTCGGCTGAAGGACAAATAACTCATCTTCCGCAATTCCAAAAGTTTTTCTTACATCTGCATTAAATTCATCAATAGGGGGCTGGGGATTCTCGAAGTTCATTACATTGGGTATTAAAGTTGAGGATATTCCTGTTCTAAGACCAAGCTGGTGCCCTGCAGAAGAATTAATTACAACATGTTTAATAGAGTTAAGATGTGGTGGATAGTGAGCTCCAAGGAAATCCCATACACAGTTTCTTAAAAATCTTTTCCGTTCCCAGAAAAAATCATGGTGATGTGCAATAGTTGGAATATTTGTTTCTGCAATTACTTCTGTAATTGCCATGGCAAGCGGTATGTTTAAAGGTATTGTAAGGGTATTTTGCGGAATTATCATATCCAGACTGAATTTTTCAATAAATTCATATATTTTATCTTTAAGTAAGTCTTTAAAGCTGTGCATATCCTGGGATAATTTTCTTGGTCTTGTTTCTCCACCGTTAAAAGACTGTTTGTATAATCGAAGTGTTTCGGGATGTTTAAAATGTGCTTCATCCACCTGAAAAGATACTTTAGGATCTGTATCAAGTTCTCCTGCCATATAAAAGCTTTTAAATCCAAATTTATCAAAAACCTCTGCCCATTTTTTTGTTTCCAGAGAGACTCCGTCTGTTCCGGAAATTCTGAATGATATAAAGCCGATATTCTTTTTGTCCATAGTTCTGCCTTTTTTAAGTTTTATAGCAGCTATTCTATAATAAATACGTTAAAGGTCAAGATAATATAGATTAAAAAATAATTTTCCCTTATCTTTAATAATTATGAACGATAAAAAGAAATTATTATGGACTGAGAATAAAAGACAAATACTGAATAACTGCAGGATATTTGATCTCTATGAAATTGAAAAAACATCTCCAATAGGGGACAGAGGGAGTTTTTACCTTCTTGATTCTCCCGACTGGATAACAATAATTCCTCTTATAAGTAATGAGTTCGGGGTTGATTGCTTTTTGATGGTGGAACAGTACAGGCACGGGAGTAATGAGATAACCCTGGAGTTTCCGGCAGGAATGGTGGATAAGGGAGAATTAGCTGTAGATGCTGCAAAAAGGGAATTGCTTGAAGAAACCGGGTATTCTGCAGCTAGTCTAATAGAAATTGGTAAAGTTTCACCCAATCCTGCTTTTATGAACAATAAAATTTATGTCTATATTGCAGATAATTTAAAATTAGTCGGAGAACAGAATCTGGATAAGGATGAGTTTATTCACTTTCATTTAATACCCTGTACAGAAGTTCAGAAAAAAATGGGTACTGGAAAATATTCCAATG
>Ga0190304_1000266_pt1 | contig 24508 bp, 14 predicted proteins | sample 48700712_MG_FD_161670 | JGI IMG/M metagenome (GOLD analysis project Ga0190304, IMG submission 161670) | Hydrothermal vent sediment bacterial communities from Southern Trench, Guaymas Basin, Mexico - 4870-07-1--2_MG | ecosystem: Environmental > Aquatic > Marine > Hydrothermal vents > Sediment ...
ATGCGGGCAATTTCACCGTACAAGACAGGCCCTATGATGGATGACATTTTACCCGTAAATGCATAAAAGCCGAAAAATTCACCCATCTTGGCATCCGGTGTGAGAAGCGCCAACATGGTACGACTGCTGGATTGGCTGGAACCGATGGCCAGTCCTGCAACGATGCCCACAATGTAAAACTGCGTAACAGATTGGCAGAAAAATGCGCCCAAAAGCACGCCCATCCATAGCACAAGAGAAATGTTGATGGTGCGCTTGGGCCCGATTTTATCCAGCACATACCCAAAGAAAAGAGCTCCCAACATCGACGAAGGCTGCATCATGATAAAAAAGGTGATGAGCTGCTTGGTGGTCATCCCGAAGCGACTGGCGCCGTAAATAGACGCAAAGCTGATGATCACGACGATGCCGTCGTTATAGATGAGATAGCTGACAATAAACTTGAGTAATTCCCGGAAATTGCCGATATTTTTTGCCGAGACTCGGATGCGTTGCACAGCAGTGCGAAAGTAATTTGTTCGTTTGGAAGGACGGTGAACTTCTTTGAGCATCACGAAAATAAAGATGGAAAAGATCGCAAAAAAGGATGCCACCATGGGGTAGGTCAACGCCGTCCAGTGATTGTGCACCAGAGGAAGCGCTAACAGCAGTGAAATCATGCCGCCGATATAGCCCACACCCCAGCCCCAGCCGGAGACTTTTCCCATGTTTTCCCGAGTCGTTATGTCTGGCAAAAGGGCATTATAAAAGACATTGGCACTATTGTAGCCGAAATTGGCGATGATAAAAAAGAGCATTCCCTTGGTTATATCTCCGGCTCGCACAAAGTAGAGTAATGCGGTAAAGATGATGGTGAGGTAGGTGTTGTAGAAAAGGAAGGTTTTTTTTGCACGGGAAAAATCCGCAACGGCGCCAAAGATAGGTGCTGACAGCGCCACCAGCAACATGGAGATGCTTACGGCTCTTCCCCACAACGCTGTTCCATATTCCCCCTGGTTAACCACTGTTTGCACAAAATATTTGCTGTACACCACCGTTACAATGATGGTGGTAAATGATGAATTTGCAAAGTCGTACATTATCCAGCTGAAAATATTTTTAGTCATTTTCATAGGATTTTGTCCAGATTTATGATGGGTAATTGAAAATCGGTATAGCCACCGGGATGGGGTGTAGCTATGAATATCTGATGGTCTCCCGTGAGCATTTGTATGATGTTTGCGGCCCGATGATTATCCAGATCCGCCAACACATCGTCAAACATCAGGATGGGCGGATCCTGGTTTCTTTCCAGGATGAGCATAGCTTGGGTGAGGCGGACTGCAATAGCCAGGGAGCGTTTTTGGCCTTGGGAGCCGAAGCGCCGCATGTTATGGCCATCCAGGAAAAAGATAAGATCATCCAGATGAGGTCCGCAAAGGGTGCGTTGGGCTTCCCATTCCCGCTCTTCCACCGATGCAAGATAAGCGGTTAGCTGTCCTATATAATCATCTCCATCCCTACAGGGAAAAGCGTGCTTATACTGCACCGTCACGGTTTCTGCCCCGCCACTGATCTCGTGATATTTTTCGCACAATAAAGGGATGAATGAGGTGAGATATTCCTGGCGATTTTGATAGATAATGGCGGAACATTCTATAAATTCCCGATCCCAGGCTTTTTTCTCCTGAAAGCTCAATTCCTTTTTTAAGAGCGCATTTCGCTGTTTCAACACTCGAAAAAATCGCCGGTATTCCTGCAGGTACAAAAAGGCATACTGGGATATGGCCTGATCCAGAAATGTGCGGCGCATGGTGGGTGCTCCGCTGATAATCCCAATATCTTCGGGAGAAAAATAGACGGTACGGATGTAACGGTAAAGTTCGCTGATGCGATCCAGAGTGACGTCGTTACAGGTAACGACTTTTCTCTTTTTGTCGTAGGCAGCGGTAATTTTGCGGGATTCTTCCCCAGATGAAAAAGCAGCCACAATACGAAAATATGCTTTTGAGAAACCAATCAGTTCTTCATCAAAACTGTTTCTGACTGATTTTCCAAAAGCACAATAGTTGATGGCTTCCAGAATATTGGTCTTCCCCGATCCGTTTTCCCCTATGATCAGAGCACCCTGAGGAGCAAAGGTAAAATCCTGCGCATCAAAATTTCGATACTGCTCCAAAGCCAACGAGATGATTTTCAATTTAGTTCAGTCGCAACGGCATCAACAGGAATCGAGCCGTGTAATCATCCTTCTGTTCGGTATTGAAAAACAGAGCCGGTTCTGTCGCTTTTCCCATCCTGAATTCCACTTCGTTGGATTCAATGACATTGAGGATAGCGTTGAGATAGCGGTAATTGAAGGCGATGGTGATAGGGTCGCCGATGTAGTTCAGATCTTCGATTACCTCATTAGCTTCACCTTCTTCGCGATTTGCCGAGCTGATGTCGATCCGGCTGGCATTGATGTCGAAACGTACCTTGAAGGTTTCGTCAGAAGCCATTAGAGATACCCGTTTCACTGCATCTTTCAGGAGGGTTTTGCTGATTTTCAGGATGTTTGTATTATTAGCCGGTATCGCCCGGGTGTAGTCGGGGAATTTCCCTTCAATGATGTGTGAGAAAATAGTGTAATTTCCATAGGAGAACATCACGCGGTTTGGCTCTACATGTACCTGAACGGAAGGGATATCTTCCCGTATCACCTTATCCAGAAACAGAAGCCCTTTGGTGGGGATTATCTGTTCCGTCTCTTCAGGGATGTCGATAAGGTTCTTGATTTTGAATTCGGCGATTTTTTTCCCATCGGTAGCAACCATCAACTGAGTATCGTTCGTAAGCTTCCAGAAGATGCCGGTAAATATGGGACGGTTGTGTTCATTGGAAACGGCAAAGTGAGTATTATCGATCATCTTTTTGAACATCTGGGAATCGAGCTCAATCACATTTTCAACAGCTTTTTGCGGAATCAGTGGGAATTGAGACGTTTCTGCGCAAAGTAGATTAAACTTTGAATGTTCGCATTGGATGCGGAGATTTTCTTCTTCCAAGATAAAATGTACAGTGCGATCTGGTAACGAGTTGATGATATCCGTGAGATTTTTGGCCGATACTACCGCAGTACCACCGTCTATTACCGATGCCGGAAACTCTACAATCACCGTAATTTCAAGGTCGGTTACAGTAAAGGTAACAACATTTCTTTCCTCGTCAGCACGGATGAGATAATTGGTAAGGATGGGCATCGTGTTTTTGCTGGGCACGATATTATACAGATGCTGTATGTTTGCCTGCAAATCTTGTTTGTCTATAGTAATTTTCATTGTGTCCTCTTTTCCCTCTTGCTCAGAAAAAAATGAAAGCAAGAGTCCGTTGTGAGTTAGTAACCCTTGCTCTCATAAAAAGTTGTTAAATTATTTAACAGCTTCTTTCAGTTTCTTACCGGCTTTGAAAACCGGAACTCTGCGAGCCGGAATCTCGATCTGTTTTTTCGTTTGAGGATTCACACCGATACGGGCACCACGTTCGGTGGTTTTGAATGTACCGAAACCAACTAATGAGACTTTCTCGCCTTTTTCTAATGCTAAGGTAACGCCTTCGATAACAGAATTCAAAGCTGCGTTAGCGGCTTTCTTCGTGATATCAGCATCCTCTGCAATCTTAGTAACCAAATCTTGACGATTCATGAACTTCCTCCTTGCTTATTTTTGGGCTTAACGCAATTTGTTTTTCTTTTTTTTGCTAAAACCTGTCAACAAAAAAATTACATGAATAGCGATTTAATGGGCTTTGGCATTATTTTTTTCTTCTCATACTCCCCGATATCAAGGTTCAAATCGTCCCTATCCAATTTCTTTATATGCTTTTAGGGGCATTTGCCATCCCATGCCAGTGCTTTATATCTCTATCATAATGTTTTACAAACTAAACAGTTACTTCCATAATAAAAAAGGTGGAACGCATCCTGCGTAATGTGGCACTAAAGGGAGGAAATATGAAAAAAGTGATTCTTGTTCTAATACTTACATTCGCCATGGCGTTGTCTGCATCAGTCACACAACACACTATACATATACAACAACCAAAGGTACAAAGTCTTAATCATTATCAGATTATCAACATAGATTCCGCGATTCAACACGGAACTCCAGGAAACCCCAGCTTACCTTATTTTGGGGTTACTCTTTTGTTACCCATCGGTGAAGAAGCTCAGGACGTCACCGTTACCCGCTCTGGAAAACACCTTTTATCTGAGAATTTCAATCCATACCCGGTGCAAAATCAATATCCCCTTTCTTATGAAGGGCAGATACCCTTTACGCCCCTGAGCGATAACATAGAGAGCGAGACTGTATTTCCCGCTGTGGCAAATGATGGATTTTCCACCAATTTCTACAGTGGTTTTCCCCTGCTTTCTACAGCAGTTACTCCTATCGAATTTAATCCACAAACCGGCGAAATCTTCTGGTTTGACACGGTAGCCATCAGCATCACATCTGCCGGTACCCAACGGGCTCAACGGGCAGAAGCACTGTTAAAAACAGATACATCCCATGTAAACAAAGTTTCCAATATGATCGAGAATCCGGAGCTATTGGCTTCCATTGCCACCAGGCCACAGGATACCGGAAACATCAACTACCTTATCGTTGCTGAAGAATCCAAAATCCCCAACTGGGAAGCATTCAAAGAAATTCACATCAACCGTGGCCTCAGCGTTGAAATCGTTTCCTACGAATCTATCATTGCAACTCAGACTGGCATTGATAACCAAGATAAAGTGCGTAACTACATCATCGATGTGTATCAGGACAATCCATTGCAATACGTACTTCTGGCCGGTGATGTGGATGTGATCCCTCACCGTGGCTTGTATGCCTCCGTAAATAATGAGCCGGATCTGGATATCCCTGCTGATATGTATTATGCCTGTCTTGACGGCAATTGGAACACCGATGGAGATGATCGCTGGGGCGAGGCAAACGAAGCAGACCTCATCCCCGAATTGTCTATTGGCCGCTTTTGCTACAACAATGATCTTGAGATCAATCGGTTCATCGATAAAGTGGACGGATACTTGAATTCCCCGGTTGCTGCAGAACTGAAAAATGTCCTCTTCGTTGGTGAAGATCTGGGATGGACAGCATGGGGTGGCGACTACATGGACGAGATGATCGATGGAAGCAGCAATTTTGGTTACACAACCGTTGGCGCACCTTCTGCTGAGTGGGATGTCGATACGCTGTATGACCGAGATGGATTCTGGAGTGCTTCTGAGCTTCTGGCACAGATGAGCTCAGGGCCAAACATGATAAACCACTTGGGACACGCCAATGTGGGATACACCATGAAACTCCATCGGAACGATATCACTACGGCCAATCTTACAAACAACGGCAGCAACCACAACTTCTTCACCCTCTTTACCCAGGGATGCTACTGCGGTTCCTATGACAACCGTAATTCCAGTGGTAGCTATGAAGCCGACTGCATCACAGAAAAATTTACTTCCATCGCTACCGGCGCCGTATCCATGATAGCAAACTCCCGCTATGGATGGGGTGATGGCTCCTCAACAAACGGTGCTTCTCAGCATTTTCATAGAGAATACAATGATGCTATCTATGGCGACAACATCACCGTGATGGGCGACGCTCTGATGGAGGCAAAAGTAGCTTCCATCCCCTTTATTACTAGCGGCGTGATGTTCTGGTGCGACTACGAAACAAACCTCATTGGCGACCCTGCTCTGGACATCTGGACAGAATCCCCTATGACTCAGACTATCACCCATCTCAACGAAGTATTTTTCGGATCCACAACTTTTACCGTTACCACCTCCGAGCCAAACACCCTGGTTTCTCTCCATAATGGCACACAGCAATATGGCTCAGCACTTTCTGATATGTCGGGAACTGCGGTAATTGAATTTGACGAGCCCCTTTCCACTATAGAAACTCTCACTCTCACAGCCACCAAACACAATTATAACAACTACACCGCAAATGTCCTGGTTATTGCTGCCAACGGCCCCTTCATCACCTGTAACCTTGATAGCTTTACCGAATATGGCAACTACATAGACAATTCGGCTCAGGTGCTGGATACACTGGCCCTCAATCTCACCTTTGAAAATATCGGCGTAGATCCCTCTAATGGCGACATCTCCGTAACGCTGACTACCACGAATCCCTTCGTGGCTCTGGAAAATGCCACCATGGACATCCCTTCATTACTGCCCGGCAGTACCGCATCCCAGCCAGAAGCCTTTTCTCTCAGCCTGCTTCCCGGCCTGCTGGATGACGATGTTATCTCCCTGAATGTAAACATGCAGGATGCCGATGATTCCTGGCAATCGACACTGCTCATCCCGGTGCACATGCCAGCCCTGGAATACAGTAACATGACCATGGAGAGCACTTCTGGTCCAGACCCTCAGCTGGATCCCGGTGAAACAGCAAACCTCACCTTCAGCTACGCCAATAACGGCTCCGGATATGAATACAATTTATGCATCACCGCCATGACTTCAGATCCCTACGTTACCATCAGCAATGCTACCACGATTATCAGCTCCATCGATCCCGGTACCATCGGAACTTCGTCACCCATCTACATCTCGGTGAGCAACGATTGTCCATCAGATTATACTGCTGATATCATCCTCATTTCCGTGGATGCATACAACAACAGCTCAATGGAAACCATTTCTCTGCCCGTTGGCACCACCGCATACACCTTTGAAAACGGCATGGGTGAATGGACACATGAAGCACTTTCTGCAGGTTACACCGACCAATGGCATCTGGATGACTATCGCAATGTGACCCCAAACGGTTCCTTCAGCGCAAAATGCGGCGGTCAGGGAGCAGCCAACTACGCAGATAAACTCCATGCATCCCTGACTACTCCTGTACTCAATACCTTTGGCAATGCCTATGTAAAATTCCATCACTGGATGTCTGCAGAAACAGAATCTGCAACCACAGCATGGGACGGTGGTCTGATAGAGATTTCCCACAACGGCGGCCCCTTCCAGTCAATTCAGCCTGTGGGCGGTTATCCCTACACCATCGAGCCCAACGACGATTCTCCCTTTGATCCCGGCACGCCGGTTTTTTCTGGATCCATCAATTGGGACGAAGTGGAGATCAGCCTGGCAGATTTCCCGGGAACTGTGCAGCTGCGTTTCATTTTCGGATCTGATGCAGCAGTAACCGAAGAAGGATGGTATATCGACGATCTGGTGGTTGGCAGCTATGTGGATGCATCCAATCCTGTGATATCCTCACCTGAAGCAATTGCTCTGTGCAACTATCCAAATCCGTTTAATCCAAGTACTTCCATTGCCTTCAATCTGCCTCGGCAGTTTACCAAAGGAATACTTTCAATATTTAATGCGAAAGGACAAAAAGTCCGCAGTTATGATTTATCTGATCTGGCAGGCACTCAGGCTGCCGCCATCCAGTGGAATGGGGCTGATGATGATAATCACCCCGTTGCCAGTGGTGTCTATTTCTATCAGGTTCAATTCGACAATTCCCTGAAAGCATCCCATAAAATGCTTTTGATGAAATAACGTTTACTCTTGGAGTTTGACCTGCCGGTTATCCTCAGACTCCCATCTACGTAACCAGCAGAATCAATATAGACTCTCCAAAAGTAATCCTACCAAGACAGCCAGTGAGGTCTACTCCCCCTCACTGGCATTTTTGTATCTATTCGATGGTCTCTTTAAGACCGATAAGTTCATAGATTTTGATGGTTTGTTCTTTACCCTTCACCTTGGCATCATCGATGTATGTGGCTATGATTTTGTCTTTTACCAGTTCATAGGTGGCTTCCGAAATGATGATATTGTTCTTGGTCTTGAAATTACGGGTGAGCCCCTCTATGCGAGCACCTGCATTTATCGTATCACCAATGCCGGTATAGTCAAAAATCTGCTCAGATCCCAGATTTCCCACCACGGCCGAACCGGAATTGAGTCCGATACCAACTTCCACAGGATCACGGTTTTCCCTTTTCCATTTAGCCTGTAGTTCAGTGAGTTTTTGCCGCATCTCAAAAGCGGCTTTACAAGCCCAATATGCATGATTGTCCAGCTCCACGGGAGCGCCGAATATGGCCACAATTTCATCACCCACAAATTTATCTAAAAAGCCCTTATTCCGGGAAATCACCTCCACCATAGCGGTGAGGTGCTCACGCAAAAGCTCCACCGTCTCCCGAGTAGAATGGGATTCGGTGTAGGGCGTAAAACTCACCACATCAGAAAAGAGCACCGTGATCTCCTTCTGCTGGCCGCCATACTCCAGTTTTTTGGGATCTCTGATCAGCTCTTCCACCAACTCAGGAGCGATGTACTGTCCAAAAGCTTGCTTGATAAATTTCCGCTCCTTGGCAGTAATAATGTAATGAACAATAAGCCCCGCAAAATAGAGTATCAAAATAAGCACGGGGAGCTGCAACGGTGGAATGAGGATGCTTTTTTGTGAAAAGAGATAATATCCTCCCGCCAGAGAACCCAGAATCAGCAGTAAACTGATGAAGATAGAGAGAGTTGGCTTGATACTGGAGAAAAGACCATAGAGAGCCAATGCCAGAATCAAGAAAATCAATAGAAACAGCAGGTATGGCATATCGGTGAGATAATCTTGATTGTACACCATTTCGATGAAATTTGCGTGAATCTCCACTCCCGGCATCAGTTGCTTCGTCTGAGAAAAGAAGGGCGTGGAGTGAGTATCGTGAAATTCCACCGAAGTGAGGCCGATAAGCACAATTTTGTCTTTGAAGGCACCGTTGGCCATCAGATCATTAAACATATCCAGATCAAGATTGGGCAGCTCAAAATCCTCGTCATCCAGCACATCGGCATAATCATACACCCGGAAGGTGCGTGGTGGGCCATAGTAATTCAGGATAGCACTCCTGGAGGTAACCTTGGGAATGAAATTTTCCCGGATGCCTAAGTAATGTCGACTGTTATTTATGTCTGTTTCCCAGGAACTTCGGTAGGGATCCGCAGCCGAGAGCACGCCAATGGAATAGTGAGATTCATTCTGCCTTGACTGAAAAAGCTCATACCGACGAACAAAGCCATCGCCATCGGCAGAGATATTCACGGTTCCCCACTTCACGCCCTTTTCCAGTAATGCAGGGATGGGCTTGAGAATCTGCACCCGCTCATAATCTGCATGCACCTCTTTTATCAGTTTTCCCGCCAAGATAATGTTTTTGTATTTCCCCACGGTTTCGGCCAGGATGCTGTCTGATATAGAATTGCTGAGCTCGGTAAATTCCACATCGAATATCACCTGACGAGCTCCAGCCCGTTCGAGATTTTCTATAAGCTTTGCATGATATTCTCGGGGAAATGGCCACCGTTCATTCAGAGAATTGAAGGTGTTGTCACCCACTTCCACGATCACCACTTCATCAGAAACGGGACGCGCACCCCGCACCAGGAAATACAGATCCTTCGCTTTATATTCGAGGTTTTCCCAAAAATCGGTGAGAAACAGTATTTGCAGGGCAATAACGATGAGAAGAGGAATGCCCAGAATACGGAGTAGTTTCATATTTCCATCCTTGTTATAGATAAAAGCCCGGATGCAAACAACTCTGCATCCAGGCAATAAGTAAAAATGCGACTAGAACTTCTGGCTGATCTTGAAACGCCAGTTGAACTGAGAATAGTCCTGACCTTCCACATCATCGTTGGCATACATCTTCATACCCAGATTGGTAGAAAGGAAGGTGTTGTTGGTAAGATTATAGCTGGCTCCCAGATTTACCAGATGCGAACTCTGGGCATCCTGATCGCCACCATACCCCACCAGACGCAGGTCTGCATAGGGTTTCAGACGGTCATCCATAAATTTCATCAGTCCTCTGAGGTAAATGGAATTGTACCGGGTATCCTTTGTGATATCTTCCTGTTCGCTGCTTCCCAGAGAGATGGTGTAGGAAATCTGGGTTTCCAGTGGCAACTCAGCAAATTCGCTTTTCATACTCAGGGAAATATTATTGCGGGTTGTTTCAAAGGCGTTGTAAGCATCGTCGGAATTTACCGTATTGCTGTAGGTAACGGTGAAATTGGTGGGTGCAAAATCAATGGCATCCACCATGTATCCGGTTCCCAGGGAAATGCCGCTGGTAGATATCTCTTTAGACTCTTTATAGGCATCATCTGGATCGGGATCGTCCGCATCGTTTTTCGACAGGTTGGCATTGTAGCCGACGTTGAAATAGGGCAAATTGGTAGGGCGCGCCAGCAGCTGCACATAGTAGTTTGTGTTGGTGTTGGTGATATCTTTTTCATCATACACGTTATCGGTGGTAATGGTGAATCCGCCGGTGAGGATCAGCTGATTTCTCAGCAGGTTGATGTTATCAAACACGCTGATGACCCGGGAATCTTTTTGCAGATAGCTGGATGAGAGGGAGTTGTAGCTCCGCCCCACCGCAGAGTACGACACGTTTAGAAGGTTCTTGAGGAAGTACATGCGCAGATAGGTGCGGTATGCGAGGTTTGCCGTTCCCGGTTCGATAGGCTCGATATTTTCATTTATCACGAAGAAATCTTCAAAATCCACCGGGTCAAAAGGAAGGTCAATCTCTTGATCCAGGTTTGCTTCCAAGGAATCCAGTGACAGAGCTCCGCCCAGGATGTTGCTATTGTACAAACTCATGGCTGCTTCGGCACCCCACACAAGCCGTTGTTTGAAGAGGCTCAGGCGGGCATCGGTGCTGATGACAACATTGTCTTTGGGAGTAACGGTGGGCTGTGGGTTTTCCGTCGCAAGATTCATATAATCTTCTTTATCAAGAGATTTCACATCGTCTTTTGATTTCGTTATAGTAAAGCCCCACAGGAATTTACCGGGATTTCCGCTTTCGGTACGAAGGGCGATGTTATTCCTACGGAACGTTCCCCCGTTATTGGTTGCAACGCCCATAGAATCGACGGTGACTGAGCCATCGATAGAACGGCGGCTTTGGCCATAAGAAGCAAGGAGAGAGAAGTATTTAAACCGCATATTTGCGTGTACACCTCGTACATTTCTCCCGGATGCCGTGAAGGTACCATAATTGGGTGTGTAATCCCCGGTGACCAGTTCGAAATGGGGAACGTTCAGAGTAAGATTGTAACGGTTTACCGGTTGCATATCTTTATCTTCTTCCGAAGAAAGATAGATGCGAGAGGCAAAACGCAACCAGTTATGATGACCACCCAGAGTAAAATTCAGGTTCGATCTGAAATCGTTATCGTCGCCATCATCGCGGTTTTCATTGAAGCTGTACAGGTTCACCGATGCATGTCCATACATATCCAGAGGGAGCTCTACGGTTTTGGTAGCGATCGTGGATACCCACTGAGGTGACGAGACTTTGGAGCCATCGGTAAGTGTGGCCTCCAGAGAATAGACAACTCTGCCAACAGGTTTTTTCCGGGGTTTGTACAGGATCATGTTTGAGCTCACGGTAACATCACTGCTCACATCTTTACCGTTGAACATAAACCGTATGGACTCTGCATCCATCGTATCTCCCAGAGAGAAATAGGAGATGGCTACGAAAAAATCGCCGTCATTGTCTGAGAGATTTTTGTCAGGAGCCAGAAGCACAAAGGGGCTTTCGGTTTTCGGGATGTTTTCCACGGTAACGCGGTAGGGAGAGAGCTCAGGCTGGGATGCAGGTAAACTCACCGGCACGTTGTTTTTATCGAAGGCGATGAAGTAATATTCCAGTCCCGCTTCGAAATTTCCGGGATTTTTGAGATCGATGGTAAATTCAGGTTGAGATTCAGTTCCAGGAACCATTTCTTCTTCGGTGTACGAGAGGTCTCCGCTGGCACGATAGAAAAACCACACAGTATTAATCTGGGTAAAGCCTGCTCGGACATCCAGAGTGATGGTGGTTGATTGATCGGCTGAAATCACTGCCGGAGCAGAATGATACAGTTCGATTTGCGCCATAAGGAGTGAGCTTAAAACTACAAAAAGGACGAAAATCACATATCTTTTCATATCCCCCCCCTACTTCAACTTGATGATAACGGTTTTTGTCTGGCCATCTGCATTAGTCATTTCCAGTTCCAAAGTCTGATATTCCGTGGACTGACCAATGATCTCTTCATCTTCCGGTGAAACATCGCTTTCTTCGGTTTCACTTACCGATATTTCGCCAGATCCGGTGGACCGTCCTTTGTTACCAGCAGTCACCGACGCCGTCTTGTTGTCTTCTTTGTTGCGCATGATTACTTCTCCAGAGAAGGTGATCACCTGTGTAGAACCGTCATCTTCCACGCCAACTTTAAATTCCGTGCCCTTTACCGATACCACGGTGGTAGGAGTTTCGATCTCAAAAGTACCAGTCTTTTTCATCACTTTAGACCACACGTTTCCCGATTTCAGATAACTCCGTTTGTTTAGCTTTTCGTTGCTTTTTTCAGTGTTTATCACCAGTACGCTGTTGGGAAAGAGCTTCACTACCGAGCTGCCATCCACAAATTTCAATGCAGCATAGGAATCGGCACTACTCTCCAGCTCATCACTGTTTTGCAAAGATGCTCCGGTGACAATTGCCGACGTTTCGTTGTTACGCATCAGTTCCACGTCGCCCTTCACTTTCAGGGTTACCGCCACAGGTTCTTGTGCAAAAGCGATGAAGACAAAAGATATCAGACATAAAAGTGCTATCAGTTTTTTCATGTTGCCCCTCCTTTATTGGATTATCAGCGATTCGATTTCGATGGTACCGTTCTGGATTCCCGTAAGCAGATTAATCAAATATTCAGGATCAACTGCTTGCCCATTGATAATCACATTGTTGAGAGAATAGCCATTATTCAGAAGGTTCACCAGCAAATCAACCTGAGGGTCTGTGATATTTGTAATCATGTTATTGATAGTTTGATTGATTGGATCTACATTTGGATTGGCTTCATATTTGAAGGTGTAGTAGGAACTCATCACCGGGTCTGTGCTGGATCCGGCCGGGTTGATCAGATGTCCGGCGATATTCCACGCATATACCTTGCTTGGGTTAAATTGATAATTTGATGGCTGATAAGCATAGGAGTTTTCATAGTCTGCCGGGAAAATTGTTTCTACCGGATCCATACTTTCCAATTGCGTGATATCAATATTGGCATTATCCAGTTCAAATATGCGGATTTCGACATTTCTGAGATTTGAAGCCCAGATAAAGAGTGGCAAGGCATCACCGATAGTATACACGGTAGAGCCAAAGGGCATCCCGGGGGTGATGAGAATAATGGGCGTAGCAGCCAGGATGGTGAAGTTTAATTCTGCCAGCTCGGATATGGGCTGATCATCACCGTCAAAAGCCTGCATGGAAAGAGTATATTCGCCATCTGGGAGCTGACCGGTCTCAAGGATTGCGTCTTCCATAGCATCGATGAAATCATCATAGTCGCTGGAGTTCTCTTCAAAGTAAGGAATTTCGTCATCCCGCAGGATATCCCGGTTTGTGAGATGCAGTGGAAATACGGTGGTAGCCTCCGGCGTGAGAATAACATCGGCAGTGGCGTTTATATCACCATCCCATCCTGCGTGAAATATGAGATACCATCCATCTGCAGGGCCCGGATCGATAAAGTTAATATCCACGGTAAAAATCATCGGTTGTGATTCCGGGTCGGTAGGACTGAAGTTGGCCGGATAAATCACATTAAAGTGTTGGCCTGCCTCAAAGGGCGGGGCCAGGGCAATAGAAATGCCCACCTGGTTTTCTGCAATAAGCATCACCGAAAAGCACAAAAGTAAAAAAATCATCATTTTTTTCATAGGATTCTCCTCATTTGTTTTAAGTCTGTTTGTTCAGAGATAATCGGATTATCTCCATCAGTAGTTTCTGGAAAGAAAGTCCATGGGCCTTGGCCGCCATCGGCGTAAGGCTTAGGGGTGTCATACCCGGCAACGTATTTACTTCCAGAAAATAAAATTCTTTTCCGTCATAGCGAAAATCAATGCGGCTATACACTTCGCATCCCAGCACCTGATACACCTGCAGGGCAAGTTGCTGCACCCTTTTTGTCTCTTCTTTTCCCAGGGCAGCAGGCACATCATAGCGGGTATTGCCCTGGGTGTATTTGTTTGTGTAATCATACCATCCGGCGCGGGGAGTAATCTCCACCACCGGTAACGGCGTGCCGTCTAAAATGGTAACCGTCAGTTCCCTTCCGTGAATAAATTGCTCTGCCACCACACTGGATGCCTGTTCAAAGGCAGAGATCAGGGCAGGCTCTATACCGGATGCATCCTGCACCAGCGAGATGCCTACCGATGATCCGCCGTCGTTTGGCTTGATGATGAAAGGAAATCCCACCATACTGGAGAAAGTTTCTACTCGCCCCACATCGGGAGTGCGCAGGAGAATCTTCTGGGGTGCGGGTACGCCGACGGATTGGGCGATCATGCCGGAAAGGTATTTGTCCATCGCCAGAACGCTGGCCCGATATCCCGACCCGGTGTAGGGAATCTTTTCCAGAGACAACAAAGCCTGGATGCGGCCATCTTCCCCTTCGGCACCATGCAGCCCGTTAAAAACAATGTCCGGATGATGCGCGATTATCTCCCGCATCATCTCCTGATAGGAACAAAACGCTGCAGGGTCGATCACGATGATCTCCTGCGCCAAATCCTGTAATGATTCGGCAATTTGGGCAGCAGAAGTCAACGACACGTCGCGTTCATTGGAGTTGCCACCTGATAAAATCAAAATCCTGTAATTCATACGCTTCTTTTTGCCTTTTGAATTTTTCATGTCAAGATATTTAATGAATCCGATTCATTTCCCGCCAAAATCCCGGATAGGATTTTTGGACACATTCCCGATTATCGATAGATATCTGAGGATAGCGTGCTGCCAATACCCCAAAAGCCATGGCAAGACGGTGGTCATTATGCACATGCAAAAGGGTGGGCGCTGGCACCGCTGCCAGGGGGTGAATTTTCAATGTACCCCGGGTGTAGGAGATGTCTGCTCCCAAAGCCGATAATTCCGTTACCAGAGCTTCGATGCGATCAGATTCTTTGTGTCGCAAATGAGCGATTCCGCGAATCACCGTGGGGCAGGATGCACACAGAGCCAGCACGGCAAGGGTGGGCACCTGATCAGGCATTGAGCCCATATCTACATTGATGCCTGCGAGGTATTTCTTTGTTACCATTATGCCCTTCGGTGTCTTGTGCACTTCGGCACCCATAGCAGCCATAAGGGCCAAAAACCCGGCATCCGGGTGCAGTGAGCTGGATGGAAGGAAACGCCCCCTCTGGCTGGTAGTTTCTACGGTGCAAGGTATCAATGCCCCCAGCGCCCAAAAATATGCAGCGCTGGAATAATCCGGCTCGGCCCACAGCACATCCGGCACCAGGTACGATTGGCCGGAAGCCACCACAAAGCCATCCTCTACCTCATCAACCACCACACCACACTGTTTCATCAGAGCAATGGTCATGGCGATATAGGGCAGGGAAACCGCTTTCCCCGTCAGCCGCAGATGGAGGTCTTGTCGGTAGGAAGGAGCAACCATCAGAAGTGCGCTGATAAACTGGCTACTGATTCCTGCATCCACACTAAGGGTGCCACCGGAAAGCCGTGTTCCCTCCACATAGAAGCCATCCTCAGCTGCACGGATATGGGCACCTTGGGCCTGCAAAGCAGCAATCAGCGGCTGAATGGGTCTGCGGGACAGTTGGGCCGAAGGAATCACATCCCCCACAAAGCCCGGCTCTGATGCCACTCGAGCCAGCAAAAACCGATAAGCCGTCCCGGCATCCTGCACCTCCACGGAGCCACTGCGCAGCGCCCCGGAGAGAGTGATGGGAGAATCGCCACAGGCATCCATGCCACAGGCAGCAAGACCAGTAAGCATGGTCTGCACATCCTGGCATGATGAACCATTTTCTATGGTAACGGTGTGATCTGCGTAAGATGCAATCGTGAGTAACCGGTTTATGACTGATTTTGACCCAGCCACAGAGACTTGAATAGTGTCTTCTTTTTTCATTATTTCCCCATGAATACACAGCAATGTAATACCCTACTGGACGTCAATCTAATAATTCTTTTGACAGAATTACCCGACTTCCCATTTTGCATGCATCTGAAAAGATGGAGAGTGTATGAATGGAATAATTGAAATTTCGGGAATCGAGAAAGAGTATCGCATGGGAAAAATCACCGTACCGGCACTCAGGGGAATCGATTTGACAATAATGCAGGGAGAATTTGTGGCCATAATGGGACCATCAGGTTCTGGAAAATCTACTTTGATGCATATCTTAGGATGCCTGGACACCCCTACCGGCGGAGATTACTTTTTAGATGGTGAGAAGATAAGTGCCATGAAAAAGAGCAAACTCGCTGCTATACGCAATTCAAAAATAGGTTTCGTTTTTCAAACCTTTAATCTGTTACCGCATCTGAATGTCCAAAAAAACGTAGAGCTGCCGCTGATGTATTCTGGCGTATCCCCTCGCAAACGAGCAGCCAGAGCCCGAGAAGTACTTTCCGATGTGGGATTGGGAGATCGTTTGCGCCATAAACCATCCGAACTTTCTGGCGGACAGCGTCAACGGGTGGCCATTGCACGAGCACTGGTAAATAATCCAGCCATTATTTTTGCCGATGAACCTACAGGAAACCTCGACTCGGTTTCAGGATCAGACATCCTGACTATATTTTCTAATCTCCACGCAAAGGGTCACACCATCGTGATGGTCACGCATGACTCTGCCGTAGCAACTCGTGCCAGTACTCGGGTGAACATTGTAGATGGGTTAATAGAAGATGGCCATATCAATTAAAGAAAGTATCGTCGCCGGAGTCACGGATTTCTGGTCACGGAAGATACGCAGTGCCGTCACAATACTGGGAATCCTGCTGGGGACCATGTCTATCATTGTGGTACTGTCACTGGTAAACGGCATCTATTCCACCACCACCGCATGGATGACCGAGCGAGGTGGTCTTACCAAAATAGCCATCGATAACAATCGTGAGTACGACAACGCACAGAACCTGCCGGAGTATTTTACCTTGCAGGAGATAGAGCTGATAAAATCTCTGATACCCGAAGCCACTGCAGTGAATCCTCAGATGAGCAGCTGGCTATCGATGAGCTATCGCGACAAAAAAGAAAATGGCCTTTTGATGGGGGTGTATCCCGACTATGCGCTGGTGGAGGAGTGGACGGCCGACAGGGGTCGGTTCATCAATGACTTTGATGTCAATCAATCTGCCGATGTGGTGGTGATCGGCACAAAAATCCGTGATGAGCTATTTGGTTCAAAAAATCCCTTGGGACAATTTATCACCATCAACGACCGTCGCTTACAGGTGATAGGGATAATGGAGCACAAATTCCTGAAGAACAACGGCATTGGTAATGCCAATGCATTGGGTTGGATGAATCGCCGTGCCCTCATCCCATTGAGTACTATGATTCACAAAGGCACCGGACAAGACCACATCGAAGAACTCACCGTCAAGGCGGCATCTCCGGAAGAAGCTATCGACCTGAAGTACAAACTGGAGGCAATACTGCTGAACTTGCGGGCTGGCCAACCGGTGTTTCGGATAGAATCGAATATGGAGCAGGCCGAAGAGATGCAGAAAAATTTTCAAACTATGCGTATCATTATCTTCTTCATTAGTCTGGTTTCCCTCTTTGTGGCAGGCATCGTTATCTCAAACATCATGTTGGCCACGGTGCAGGAACGCACCAGGGAAATTGGCATCCGACTGGCAGTGGGAGCACGGCGAACAGATATCTTCATCCAGATCGTGGTACAAACCATTATCATCTTTATCATCGGCGGATTCATCGGAGTGGTAGTGGGTCTATCATTGCTCAGCGTGGTTTCCGGATATCTTGGCCAACCCATCATCGCTGCCCGTTGGGTCATTATCACAGCCGTAGCATCCACCCTCTGCGTAGGCGCCATCACCGGTATTTTCCCTGCTCTGAAAGCCTGTAACCTGGACCCCATCAAGGCATTGCACTATGAATAAACTGTTGGCTTTTGTGCACACTTTCTGGAAAAAATTCAATCACGAACGGGTCTTCAGTCTCTCGGCATCCTTGGCCTATGTCACCATTTTGGGCTTCATTCCCTTCATCATCTTCCTGCTCAACTTCCTGCCCGAACTGAAGTTTCTGCATATGGAACAGAATATCCAGGAGATAGTAAAGACCATTTTCGTGCCGGATTCTGCCGAGCAGATATTTAGCTACATCACCACCATCACATCCAAAAGCATTTCCTTTAATTTATTCAGTTTTATCGTGTTACTTCTAACATCCTATTCGCTGTTCAAGATCATCAACGACACCTTTGATAACATCCTTAATGTACATGAAAACCGAAAAAAAGATGTCATCAGCAATCTCACAAAGTTTTTTGGGATGTCAATTTTCGGATCTTTACTCATTCTCATTTTGCTCTCCGCCACCTCTCTGCCTCTCATTTCAAAGTTTATCAGCCTCCCCTTTTTGCAAAACATCTCCCTCTACCTCTCCCCTTTTGTGATTTTGCTGATTATCTTCTCTCTGGGATTTTTCCTCATTCCCACCACTCGCCTGCGCAAACGCTCCATCCTGCTGGGAGCGGGCATATCTTCCTTTGTATGGATAGTTTTTAAGTCGGTGTTTAACTGGTATATCATCACTTTTACCAATATCGAGCTGATCTTCGGTGTGCTGGCATCTATCCCCATCTTTCTTTTCTGGATCTATTCAAACTGGATAATCATCCTCAGCGGCCTCATCATCGTATCGATTTTGGAAAACCGGCATATCGCAGACGATGATGCTCAACTTAACAAATCACGGATTCGGGTGACCTTTGAAAAAGTGATTGATAACGACACTTTGGAGCATATCTCCGACAATGTACTCAACTTAAAGGATCTGAAAAACATCCTTGGAAATGTACTTTCGGAAGATTGTGGGAAAAAGGATAAAAAGTAGTTTACAGATTCTCCCATCATCGATTTTTTGCATTTGCTCTTTGGGAGACGTGTCCGAGTGGCTTAAGGAGCACGCTTGGAAAGCGTGTATGTGGGCAACTGCATCTAGGGTTCAAATCCCTACGTCTCCGCCATTTTTACTATCTTAGAGTTATACGAATAAAGAAACTTCTCAAAGTTGACTATCCCCGTGGCAAGCCAAGGGGTATTTCGCCAACTTTGTTTCAGCAAAAAAGCTGAAAATCGAATTTTCATTATTCCACCCTTCTGCCTCACCTCAGGCGGGACATCTCCCCTGAAAATCAGGGGAGAGTATGTGGAAACCTCGCGGCAAGCCACGAAGAATCTTTTGATTGAAGGCATCATCACGCGGTGGTGCCTTCTTGCTTATTTCCGCAACTTAGCAAGTAGAACAAGTTGCTAACTTGTTTCCTTTTCTTCCGCAACTTAGCAAGTTGCGCTACTTTCTCGTTATTTTCCGCAACTTAGCAAGTTGCGCTACAATCACTTTGAACTACGGGACAGGCGGAAGCCCAGATAGTCGGGGCTGCGGTCTGGATAGTAGCTGTAACGATTAGCAACACGGCAATCCTTGGCATTTCCGTACCAGCTACCGACACTTCTTTGCCGAGAACCTTTTTTTTCATTCAGATGTTGAGCTAGACTATTGTATGGTCGTGGTGTATCTGGATTGTAGCGAATTGACATTTTATAACACTCGATTGCTTTATCCATCTCATGAATTTTACTGTATACTATTCCCATTACATTCCCGTCTTCTGCCAGGTATATTGTGCAACCGATAGATTCATGGAGGCGCAGAGCTTTCTGGACAAGCTTCAAGATCATATCGTAGTTGTTCAGCAGATAATGTGATTGGCTCATCAGGTAATAGGCTTCTGCTTCCAGAGAAGAGTTGTGGATTTTCCGGGCTGCTTCCAGAGCCTGTTGCGCATCGGTCACACTATATACGATATCGGACGCATCAAAATGTTCCTGCCAGCGATCAAAGGAGTGCTGAATCCTTTGTTTAATGATCTCTTTGTTCGTTTCTCATAATAACCTCACGAGAATAAATGCACTTTGCAGGCCATTTGATGATGATAACAGTAACAGATGGGGTAATTTGTATAGAAAAAACGACGGGATGCCCGACCATGAAAAGGGGCATCCCGCCTGCGCTCATAATTATTTGAGGAGAATCATTTTGCGCGTTTTCTTGTATGTTCCGGTATTCATTCGGTAGAAATAAACACCTGAAGCAACTGCTTTTTGGCTGTTGTCTGTGCCATCCCAGCGTGCGGAATAGCTTCCTGCATCCTGATATGAATCTACCAGAGTACGAACCAGCTGGCCTTTGGCATTGTAGATAGCCAGCGTTACGTTGGTATCTTGCTGCAAGCTGTAGCGGATGGTTGTCTCAGGATTGAAGGGATTGGGGTAGTTACCATTGAGTGCTGTGGGAACAGGAGCTGATCCGTTGTGAGCTCCCGTGTGTCCCGTAACCTCTACTGTAATGGTGATTGGATCTGAAGTTCCTGTGGTGAAGTTGGCTACTACTTCATACTCATAGGTGCCATTAATCACCTCTTCATCCACAAAGTTGAGCTCGGTTACATCATCTGCAATAACTTCGCCATCTCGGCTGATGGTAAAGCTCTGGAAGGTACGGAAGAGCGTAGGAATGAAGAATCCACGAGTGCTACCACTGAGGATGTCTGCTACCCGATCGGCTCCATCTACCATGGATGCAATCGATGCGGTGGTAAAGATGGTGTTACGGGTTTTTACTGCTACAACATGGCCATCTACCTTGGCGTAGCCGCTGGCATCATCCTGCGGGATAAGTACGTCGATGTATACGCCATCATCGGTGGGGGGAGTAAAGACATCGACAATACCCACACTCAGACCTTCAATGAAGGATTCAGGAGCGCCGAAAAGTGTGGCCTGTGGTGTGCCGTTTGGCATGGAACCCACCAGAATTTGGTCCTGAGCACATCCCCATACTCCCAGATATTCAAAGGGGAAATCACCGGGGAATAGGTTGAACATCATTGGGTAACGATCGAAGAGATAATCCTGGGCACTGAGCAGCAGTTTACCGCCGGCATTCAGATAGGTAGCAAGATTCAGCTCGTCGCTAACCGTAAGGGTACGGGAATCGCTGTAGTGCTCGCCGGTTTCCCAGATTACCAGATCGTAGGGCATCATCTCAGCTGCGGTGGGGCCATCACCCATGTCGACAGTAAGTTCGATTACATCGTAGTTGATGCCCAGAGTATCCAGCAGCGTAGTGTATAGCGGCTGGGTGTCAAAGCATCCAGGATGGTTAAAGCTGCCATCGTCATCTACAAAGAGCACCGACGCAGGGCCTTGCCAGTTCCAGCTTAACTGGATGTCGTCTCCGGCATCCTGGGCCTGCAGGGTGGTAATCTGGTAGATGATCTCCTGAAGTTCGATATTGAGGGTGGTGGGCTGGGTAATTACTACGTCAGCAGTCATGTAGTCCTCAAACTCAGGCAGGTAGGCCTTGATGGTGTATGTTCCTTTATAGAGAGCCGGAACAGAGATACTGTTGCTGGCAGGAACGGTGTAGTGATAGCTGTGGTCGCCATCCTGTTGGATGAAGAACAGTTCGGTTCCCTGGGTATCTTCCCCACTGTTTGTGCTTACATTACAGGTAAGCGATGTGGTTAATCCCTTCTCAATGGAATCGGAGAAGGTGTATACCGAAGGTACGCCGTTGTAATAGATGGCTTGAACTGCGTACCGGTAAGTATCATCTGCCAGGGTTGCCCACTGTGTATCTACATAGAAGGTATCACTGATGGCTGAAGCCAGCTGTGTCCATGCAGCTGGGGTGTATTCATCACCAACAGCCATGCGGTAGAGGTTGTAGTTTTCTACGCTGTCTGTGTTGTCATCGTGGCGGTAGCGTGGTTCTTCCTGCGGGATGCAGGTAGCCGAAGCTGGTGCCATCTGGATGCAGTTCTGCTCTTTACCGCTGTGTGCTACAGGCATCAGCTGACGGGGCTGCGGATTGAACTGATTGGTACCGGGACCTTCTACCAGTGCACGGATCATGAAATCGTTGTAATATTCAGTGAATCCCATCCAGGTACTTCCCGGATACATGATGTAATTGTGATATGCTGGATCCAAAGAATCTACCGCGATAGGAGGAGCCTGGGGTGCTTGAGCCGTCTGGATGAAACTGATGTAGAAATCACCATCTTCCAGCTGGATATCAAAGTCACTGAAATCGAATGTTACCCAACCAAAGGCATCAGGAGTTACCGTGATGCGAGCCAGCTCTGTGCCGGGGAAATCATCGGGTACATTGGGGTTAGGTGTTACACCATCGTCATCATATACTGCGATGTCAAAGGGTAACAGCTGAACACCCTGAGGCCATGAGCCATCCCAGATGTTTACGGAGCCACCGGTAACGGTACAGGGGTAGCCGAAGGGGGTAAAGCGAACAGCGCATTCTCCACCCAGCTCAGTCCAGTGCATGGCGCTGGTTGGGAAGTTATGATCGTAGGCAATCTCATATTCCGGGTATCCCTGGCCGGGGAGCGTCCATTGAACCAGATTCTCTCCACTGGGCTGTTCTTCAGCAAATATGTTGCCCGGTTGGATCGGTGATTCATCCATTACCACTTGGCCCATATCGTAATTAGCGGCAGGAACAACGACTATCTGGGAGTAATCTTCATAGAGATCAGCAGTAGCCAAGAAGCTGTATTCTTTATCGGCGTATACACCTTCAAAAGTGAAAAAGCCATTGGCATCACTCGTGGTGCTGTAGTTTTGATAGCCCGTAAGCGTGATCTCTGCATTGGCAATGGTTACCGCAGGATCATAGTTGGCTATAAGCTGTCCTGTTACGGTTACCTGAGGCAGTGCAGTCATGGTGAAGTCACAGTAGTTTGCCTGATCAGGCAGGATGGTAACCGTCTGCTCATTATCATAGTAGCCATAGATGCGTGCGGTAACCGCTTCGGTTCCTTCAAACACATAGGGTAAGAAGTAAGCTCCATTGGCATCGGTTTCTGTAATAAAGAAGTCAGGGCCATAGGTAACTTCTACTCCAGGCATCGGTTGATTGTTTGTGTCAGTTACAACCCCTTCCAGGCTGCCGGTCTGTTGTGTCCAGAAATAGAAGCAGACGTTGGAGTGCTGAGCACGGGTCTCACCTGCTGGAGGAGTAACCGCGTTGAAGGGATCCTGTGATGTGTGGAAGAGAGCACGATCAGGATGATCAGGAGTATCAGTGTAATAGTAATCACACCAGTAAAGAGGAGTGGGGGATTGTTTGTTAACCTGTACCATCATCACCAGGTTATGATTACCACTGTACTCAAATGGGGCATCCAGATCGATGACAACCGATCCTTCCATGAAGGGATACGTAATCATGCCATCAAAGACCAGAGTGAAATCATTGAAGGGGATCCAACCATTGGTCAGGCTTGTTTCATCGGTTTCTGCCAACCAGATTTTCATCGGTTCAACCACATCTGCAACTTCAAATCGAGTGAAGAATTTGATGTTAGCCAGTCGGCCATTGGTCTGCAGTTCATCCTGATAGAATAGCTGCTGACTGAGGTTGTAATCGTTATCGAGATTGGCGGGCAGACGAGAGAAGCTGTAGGTATTGGAGTTACCTATCTGTACCACTTGCGAGCCATTCTGAGTAATGGAGATTACATCAAGAATATTGCTCATATTGTTGGATGGTTTTTCATCCAGTAAGTATACGATTTTTGATGCTACTTCAAAAGTTGATGTGGTGTCGGGCACCCAGAAGAAGCTATAGTCCATGCTTTCTCCCGATTGCAGGGTAGAGCCGGGAGTAGAGTAAACAGCAGAACCATTAACCAGGAAATCTACGGTATAATCGATGGCCATTTCCGAGCCATTGTTCTGGATGCTCATCACATATTCATTTGCCTGATTATAGAGTGCATACTGGGGGCCATTGAGAGCAACTGCTTCCAGATCATACTGATAACTGAAGCTTTCGGCAATATCATCAGCGTTTCGTGGATTTATGCGGTAACCGTCGGCAGTTTCGTTGCCTATGCCGGTAACATTGTACACTGTGCCAATGCTGGGAGATGCCACATGACAGTAGCTGCCTACGGTAGCAATGGCAGTCGCATCATCAATATCCCATTCATTGCCGTTGATGGCAACGCATTCAGCGTCATTCACACTGATGAGTACACCTTCGTAGGCTTCCGCAAGATCGGCATTGGTGATCATGAGTGGTGCAGGAAGCGTGGTGCCGGATGCATGAACTGTAGTGGATGGTTGAGTGATAGTGGTCATACCATTGCTCTCTGTAACCATACCGGTAACGGTTATGCTGTCTCCTGCGGCCACGCCGTTGAAGAACTGAGAAACCAGCACGCCGTTCCAGGGGCCTGAACCATCCTGAACAAAGTAGCTGTTCATGCTGCGATAGGTGACTACACCGTCGAAGGTAACTTCCAGACCTTCGTAGGGTGATGGACCG
>Ga0190304_1000267_pt1 | contig 24449 bp, 15 predicted proteins | sample 48700712_MG_FD_161670 | JGI IMG/M metagenome (GOLD analysis project Ga0190304, IMG submission 161670) | Hydrothermal vent sediment bacterial communities from Southern Trench, Guaymas Basin, Mexico - 4870-07-1--2_MG | ecosystem: Environmental > Aquatic > Marine > Hydrothermal vents > Sediment ...
AAAGAACCTGCTCACTGCGTTCGCAGAACCTTGAAATAAAAGAACCTGCTCACCGCGTTCAGATAATCTTGATTATTTTATAATTAGATTATTAACATTTTATTAACATTTTATTAACTTACTCTAATCATATTTTTATAGTATAGTATCATAAAGAAAATTTAAATATATATTAATTTATTTTCGATGGAAAAAGAAAAGATTTGGAATATAGTTTTGTCTGAGCTAGAACTTTTAATCTCTAAGGCCAACTTTAAGACATGGCTTCAGAGTACTTATATTTTAGAAATAAAAAATGATGGTAAGTCAGTAATAATTGCAGTTCCTAATAGTTTTGCAAAAAGTTGGTTGGAAAAGAAATATCACAAGCATATTTTAGAAGCCTTAAGGGGAGCGATGGATGATAATGTGGAGGAGATAGTCTATAAAGTTGAAACTGGCGAAGGCAAAGAAGATTTAAGGACGAATATAGCTAGAATATCTATCCCAGAGGGGAAGAATCAATCTAATACTGAGAATAATCATGGATTAAATCCTAGATATACCTTTAAAAATTTTATAGTTGGAGAAGGGTCAGAGTTAGCAAATGCTGCTTGTCAGGCAGTCTGTAAAAATCCAGGCAAAAAATATAATCCTTTGTTTATATATGGTGGAGTAGGTTTAGGTAAAACTCATTTGTTGCAAGCAGTTGGACATGAAGTTTTAAAAAAAAATCCTAAGGCTAAACTATTTTATACTAACGCGGAAGAATTTACCAATGAATTTATTAAAGCGATCGGCAACGGGACAATGGAAAAATTTAAAAATTTTTATCGTAGTTTAAAAATTTTTTTAATTGATGACATTCAATTTATGGCAGGGAAGGAACGGACTCAGGAAGAATTTTTTCATACTTTTAACGCTTTGTATCAAGAGGAGAGACAAATAGTTATTGCTTCAGATAGACCACCAAAAGAGATCCCAGCCTTGCAGGACCGTTTAACTTCTCGTTTAACGTGGGGTTTAATTGCTGATGTTGCTCCGCCAGGGTTAGAGACAAGAATAGCTATCTTAAAAGCGAAATGCAGAGAAAGAAATTGTGTTTTGGATAGTAAAATTTTAGAATATTTAGCTACTCATGTACAGAATAATGTTCGCGAACTGGAGGGAGCGCTAAATAAATTAATTGCTTATTATGAATTTCACCAAACTGAATTGACTTTAGACGTAGTTAAAAATATATTAAACACATTAAACAGTAAGCCTAAAACTGGCTTTATTCATCCAAAGCAATTAATTGAAACAGTGGCTAGTTTTTATGGATTAGATGTAGCCAAAATGGTTGGGCCATCTCGTAAAAAAGAATTTGTAGTGCCCCGTCAAATAGCTATGTATTTAATGAGAAAAGAAATAAATGCTTCTTTTCCTTTTATCGGAAAAGAATTAGGGAAGCGAGACCATACTACAGCTATGCATGCTTATGATAAAATAAAATCAGCGGTTGATAAAGACGCTAAAACGAAAAGAGAGATAGATTTGATTAAAGAAAGATTGTATAATTAATAATTTTATTATGTATATAATTAAAGCTTCTGGACAAAGGGCTAAGTTTAATCCTATTAAAATAAGGAGAACATGTTTACGTGCCGGAGCTGATAGAACTTTGGCTTTAAAAATTGAACGTTTAGTTTCAGCTCAAGTTAAGGAAGGGATGTCTACTAGAAAGATATTGCGATTAATCATTGATCTGTTGAGGGATTTAAGCCCTGTTGTCTCGGTTCGTTATACCTTAAAGGAGGCGATGCTTGGTTTGGGCCCGAGTGGATTTGCTTTTGAGAAATTTATTGTTCTTTTGTTAAGGGCTTATGGTTATGAGGCTAATTGTCCTCCTATTTTGAAAGGACGTTGTGTCAGCCACGAAATAGATGTTCTTGCCACCATAACATCTCCTAGTCAGAAAAAAAAGAAAAAATATTTAATAGAATGTAAGTATCACAATGCTCCAGGAATTAAAACGGACCTTCAAGACGCTCTTTGCCTTTGGGCTAGGTTTGATGATATGAAAGGGAAGGGATTTAGTCATCCTTGGTTAATATCAAATACAAAATTTTCTAAAGCTGCTATTCAGTATGCTAATTGTCGAAATATCAAGTTATTGGGTTGGCGATATCCTGCTCAAAAAAGTCTTAATTTTTTGCTGGAAGAAAAAAAACTTTATCCAATTACTATTTTGAAAAATTTAGATAAAAATTTATTGGAAAAGTTGTTGTCTCAAAATATTATTTTAGTTAATCAGCTTTTGTCTCAAGATATAAAAAAAATAAATCTTAGAACAGGAATCTCTAAAAATAAACTAAATGAGTTGAGAAAAGAAGCTAAACTGGTTCTTGAAAATTAATTAATAATTTTTTGTTATGTTAAATATAGATGATTTGTTAAATTATGGTGATTCTTCGGATTCAGCTCTAGACGACAAACAGGCACAATTAAAAGGCAGGTTATCAGATATTAAATTTAGAGAAACTGAGGAAAGGGTTAGCTCTCAAGCACGCAAACTAGGATTACCCTATATTAATTTAGTAGATTTCCCAATTTCTAATGAAGGGTTGAGGCTAATTTCAAAGGAAGAATCTTTGTATCATCGGGTAGTTTGTTTCTATAGAACGGAACGAATTGCTAAATTAGCTTCTCCTCAAGCAGAAAGAGCTTCTTTGGGAGAATTTTGCCTTCACCTAGAAGCGGCCTATGGAATCAAGACTGAACTTTATTTAACGTCAGAGCAAAGCTTCAATTTTGCTATTAAGCGTTACGATTTACTGCCCAAGGTTAGAGAAGCTACTAAAGGTGTTAAGATTAGCTCAGAAGAATTTAAGAAGTTTGAGGACAAAATTAAAGACTTCAAAGACTTGAACAAAGAGATTCAAAGAACAAGTATTTCTAATTTAATTACTTTGATAATTGCCAGTTCAGTTAAGTCTAGAGCTTCAGACGTTCACATTGAGGCAGAAGAAGATGGCATTAAAATTAGATTTAGAATTGACGGGATATTGGTGGATGTCGCTGAGTTAGATAAAAGGTTTTGGTTGCAGGTTATTTCCAGAATTAAGCTATTGTCAGGATTAAAGATAAATGTCGTCGGGCGTCCACAAGATGGACGTTTTGTTATTGGTTTAGAAAAAGAGAAAATAGATGTTCGTGTTTCTTCTTTACCTACATCTTATGGAGAAAGCGTAGTGATGCGTTTGCTTCGTTCTTCGTCTGCAGGTTTAGCTTTTGAAGATTTAGGATTAAGAGGTAGGGCTTATAATGTTTTAAAGACGGAGGTAGAGCGTCCAAACGGAATGATTCTTACTACTGGCCCGACTGGGTCTGGGAAAACAACGACTTTATATGCTATTCTTAACAAATTGAATGATGAGGAGACAAAAATTATCACGTTAGAAGACCCAGTCGAATATAGGCTAAAAGGCATAAATCAAAGTCAAGTTCAGAAGTCCAAAGATTATACTTTTGCTAAAGGATTACGTTCTATCTTGCGTCAAGACCCAGATGTACTTATGGTGGGAGAAATAAGAGATTCTGAAACAGCTGGTATCGCTATTCAAGCAGCTTTGACCGGTCATGTGGTTGTTTCTACTCTGCATACCAATGATGCTGCTGGGGCTATACCTAGACTTCTTTCTATGGGAGTTAAACCTTTTCTTTTGGCTCCTGCTCTAAATGCTATTATTGGCCAGCGTTTAGTCAGGCGTATTTGTGAAAAATGTAAAGAAGAAGTTAAACTAAGTGAAGAAAAATTAACAAGAGTTAAAGCTCTTTTATCTGATATCCCAGATTCTGCTGGTGTAAAAATTGACATGGATAACCTTAAGTTTTATCAAGGGAAAGGATGTCCTGCTTGCCAAGGACTAGGCTATCATGGTAGAGTTGGTATTTATGAAGTTTTTGTTGTTGACAAGCCAGTTGAACAAATGATTTTAGCGAAAGAACTGTCTGAATATAAGGCTAGGGAGTTAGCGCAAAAACAAGGGATGATTACAATGGTTCAAGACGGTCTATTAAAAGCTATAGATGGGATTACAAGTGTTGATGAAATCTTTCGGGTAGCTGAATAATTTTAGAAGAACCATTCCTCACTTTGCTCGTCAGAACCTTGTTATTCGCTTCGCTCACAAAAAAACAAAACAGCTAATACTAGTATTTTTAGCTGTTTTTTTATTTTTTTAACTAATTTTAGCTAATTGTTTTACTATTTTTTGAGATTCTGGCTTAAGTTTTGATAGTTTATCTTTGAAAGTATTTGGCAAAAGAATAGTTTCTCTATGTTCTATTTTTTTATCTTTTCTCCATTTTCTTATTTCTGTAACCATGTTTTTGACTTTTTCAAATTCTTTTTCAACCCGAGGATTTATTAGTTTTTTGTTAATTTTTGGCCATTTAGCTACGATTAATAAATCAGAGAATTCTTTATCTCCTATTTTATTGAATTGAATATTGATGGTTTCTGTAACAAAAGGGATAAATGGATGAAGCATTTTTAGGCATTTTTCTAAGATTATTCTAAGAAGTCCAGAGGTTTGTTTTTGTATTTTTAAATTTTCTTTCTGAAATTTTGCTATTTCTAAATACCAATCAGCAAAATCGTGCCAAACAAATTCATAAAGCTCTTTGGCTGCTAGGCTTAATTCATTATTTTCAATTTTTTGGGTAATTGAGCTGATAAGATTGTTTATTTTAGAGAGTATCCATCGGTCAGCGAAAGTTGGTTTCACCATTTCTTCTCTTGGAATTTCTTCGTTTATAAACTCCACAAATCTAGAGATGTTCCAAATTTTATTGATGAAATTGCGGGCTGCTAAGATAGAACGGGAATCAAAACGGATTTCTTGTTGGTCTCTATTAGCTTGCAGAATAATTCCTAAACGAGTAGCATCAGAACCATGTTCATTTATAAATTCTAATGGGTCAACTCCAGTTCCTAGCGATTTACTCATTCTCTTGCCCTTCAACGTAAGAATGGTCCCATGGATATATAGATTTTTAAATGGTATTTTTCCCATAAATTCAAAACCAGAGAATACCATTCTAGCCACCCAAAGATATAAGATATCTCTAGCAGTGGAGAGCATTGAAGTAGGGTAATATTCTTTTAAGTCTTTGGTTTTTTCTGGCCAACCTAGAGTTGCAAAAGGCCAAAGTGCTGACGAAAACCATGTATCTAAAACATCTGATGATTGTTTCATTTTACAGGCATGGCAAAAGGGGCATTCTTTTGGCTGCGTTATTGAAACAACGTATTTATCTTTTTGGTTTTCACAGAACCAAATAGGAAATTGGTGTCCCCACCAAAGTTGTCTGGAAATACACCAATCATCAATATTATTTAACCAATCAAGGTAAACTTTTTTAAATCTTTCGGGAACAATTTTTATCTTTCCTTTTTCTATAGCCTTAATAGCTGGTTTTGCTAATTTTTTCATTTTAACAAACCATTGTGTGGAAATCTGTGGTTCAATTGGAGTACTACAACGGTCGCAAAGAGACAGCTGATGTTCGTATTCTTCAATTTTTTCTAAAAGGTTTAGTTCTTCTAATTCAGTTATAATTTGTCTTCTAGTTTCTTTTACCGAAAGACCAGCATATTTGCCAGCCTCTTTTGTCATTTTTCCTTCAGGACCTATTACATTAATAATTGGTAGATTATTAGCTTTTCCAATTTGCCAATCAGTTTTGTCGTGAGCAGGAGTGATTTTAACTGCGCCAGTTCCAAATTCTAGTTTAACTAAATGATGGGCTACAATGGGAATTTCTCTTCCAACAATAGGAAGGATTACGTTTTGTCCTATAAAATCTTTATATTTCTCATCTTTAGGATTAACTGCTATAGCAGTATCGCCCAACATCGTTTCTGGCCTAGTAGTGGCAACAATAATAAATTTTTTGGGATTATTTTTAAAAGGGTATTTTATGTACCATAATTTACCAACACTTTCTTTGTATTTAATTTCAATATCAGAAATAGCAGTTTCACATCTAGGGCACCAATTAACTATTCTGGGGCCACGATAAATATATCCCTTTTTATGATAATTAGTAAAAGCGGTTAGAACAGCTTTTTCATATTGCTTATCTAAGGTGAATCTTAATCTAGACCAGTCGCAAGAGCATCCTAGCTTTTCTAATTGTTTAAGGATTATATTGCCATATTTTTCTTTCCATTCCCAAACAGTTTTAACAAATTCTTCTCTTCCCAACTGATGACGAGTTAATCCTTGCTTGATTAATTTTTTTTCTACTACATTTTGAGTAGCAATTCCAGCATGGTCTGTCCCTGGCAACCACAATGTCTTGTCTCCTAACATGCGATGATATCTGATTAATATGTCTTGTATTGTATTATTAAGGGCATGTCCCATATGCAAAGACCCTGTTATATTTGGAGGGGGAATAGTAATAGAATACTTTTTTCTTCTTTTTCCTGGTAAATTATCTGGATTAAAAAACCCGCTTTCTTTCCAAAGTTTATAGATTTTTTCTTCAAATTGTTTTGATTCGTATCTTTTTTCCATATTTCTGGTTATTTTTTAATATTGATGATTCTTTTTTTTCCGTTAGATTCAACTTTTATTTTAACAAAAATTGTGTTTCTAGGCAAAATCTTTTTAGTTCGGTCAGCCCATTCAATTATGGTAATGGTGTTTTTTTGTCCTAAATAATCATTAATTCCTATATCTATCAAATCTTTACCCGAAATCAAACGATAAGCATCTACGTGACAAAGGGTTTTAATCTCGCCTTTTTTTTGGTTGATGGGATAAACTTTCATTAAAACAAAAGTAGGGCTGGTGATAATGTTTTTGGACTTAAGCCCAATCGCTATTCCTTTAGCAAAAATTGTTTTACCAGCGCCTAGCTCTCCGATTAGGGCTATTGTTTCTCCACCTTTTAATTGTTTAGCAATTTTTTTACCTAAATTTAGGGTTTGCTTTTCAGACAAAGTAACAACTTTCATAATTAATTATATCGCTGAATTATTCTAAAATATAAATATTGTTTTTAATTAAGTTATTGTACATTAAATTTATCTAATTTACAATAAAGTATAATAATTTTAGAATTATTATACTTTTATTTTTTATCTTTTTTAAAATTGATTCTTTTTGTTGTATGAGGATATGGCAATGATTCCTTTTGCGTAGAAAAGAGCAGTAGAGTCAAGGAGATGGGTCAATAAAGAGATTTTTCCTGAAATTATTATATTAGATGCTGTAGCCAAAGATCGATTGTCTTAAATATTGCAATTTTTGTTAGCTATAAGATCGGCGAGATTCCCTGCGCTATCAGTGTAATGCTTCCTAGTCGTATTACTGTCATTAATTATATTCTAGGTTAATCTTATCATTGAATATCGCAGTGTAGCAATAGTATGAGTAAGCGTTAAAAATTATAACGATCTATTGTTTAAAAATTTTTTGGATTAATTCTTTTGGTCTTGTTATTAATTTTTTTAAAAGCGATAAAAATATGGGATACGTTTCGGATCTCGTTTTTCTTGAAACCATTTCTAAGATAGGGTTATATAAATTTGCTTTTCCTCAACATAAATACTGAATATATAAATATCAAAAAATATTAGAGTGATTTAGTGTTTTATCTTAAAGTTATATTTTTTGGTTAACTGTAATTATTGTTATCATAATAATGATGATATATTTATTCTACAAAGATCTAGTCCGTAAAAATTTTAAATAAAAAAGACATTCGCTTGAACAAAAAAGATTATAGAATAATGGAGACTATAAATTAAGAACTATATAGTGATACAAAGCGTTCGCAGAGAGCTTAGCGTAAGAGTTAATAAAAAATGAATATATGATGTTAAAAGGTTCCCCAACGGAAAAAATGTTTGTTGTGGGGTTATGGCTCCAATTGTCCGTAAGATTGCAAAAAATATTTTAAAAATATGAAAAGCTTTCGCAAAAAAGATATTTATTTTAACAGAAGAGCTCTTAAAATTTGATTACAGTGAAGGAGTTGTAGTTGCTGTTCAGTGGATTTTTAGGATAAAAGATAGATTTAGAAAAACAGATTTTGATATTTTTTAAAAATGACTCAAAAATATGTAAATAGTTGGTGCAATGATGACGATTTCTGCGCGCACATTATTTATTCTATGATTGGCTAGCATTGGTTAAAATGGTTAAACCTTGGGCAAAATCTAAAAATCAATGTGTAGGGCAGGTTTTCACTGTTAGTTCTATTGAAATGTTAGAACGTCGTCATGTAACTGAATATAATCTTGATAATATTTTTGACATAGCTACGATTTTATTGTATAATAAAAAATATTTAGTGCAAAAGGATTATGGTTGGATGTTAAAATCTGCTTCAGCTCATAGCCAAAAGAAAGTTTTTGGTTTTATAATGGCCAATAAAAGGAATATGTCCAGAATGGCATCTAGATACGCAATTGGAAAGATGTCCAAATGTATTAGGAATAAAGCAATGGCTTAATTTATTAAAAATTGATTAATAGTAGAAAGATGAATATAGATTATTCTATTTTAATAGGGGGAGCAGCTGGTCTTGGTTCACGCCGAGCTGGTTTATTAATAGCCAAATTATTTAGTAATTTGGGTTATTATGTTTTTGTTTACGATGATTATCAGTCTTTAATAAGAGGAGGCCATAGTTTTTCTAATATAAGAATATCTACTTCTAAAAAATTATCTTCTTGTTCTAAAATAGATTTTTTGGTTGCTCTAGATAAACGTACTTTGGACGAACATCAATCTGAGCTAAAAAAAGAAGGAATACTTGTCTATAATTCTGATAAATTCAATGTTACCAGAAATCAAGCTGTAGGGATTCCAGCACAGACTATTGTTAAGGATTTGTGCGGTAGGAAGATTATGGAAAATATTGCTTTAGTCGCAGGGCTTGCGAAAATTCTCGGGATTGAATGGGAAATTTTAAAAGAGTTATTAACCAAAGAGTTTAAAAAATCTAGGAATATAAATTTACAAATTGCTAAAACATCTTTTGAGCAAAATCAATCTTTGATAAAAATAAAAAAAACAAAAAGAGAAAAACTTTCTCTTTTGACGGGCAATCAAGCCATATCTAGGGGAGCGGTTAAAGCTGGACTGAATTTGTATTTTGCTTATCCCATGACTCCGGCAACGGGAATCTTGCATTATTTAGCCGAACATAGTAAAGATTTTAAAATAAAGACTGTTCAACTGGAAAATGAATTAGCTGTTATTGGCGCCGCCCTAGGTAGTGCTTATGCGGGGGTGCCTTCTATGGTAGGAACTTCAGGAGGTGGTTTTGCATTAATGACCGAATCTTTAAGTTTAGCTTGTCAGGCTGAAATTCCCTTAGTTATTGTTAATAGTCAGAGGGCTGCTCCAGCTAGTGGGGTGCCTACATATACTGCTCAGAGTGATTTATCTTTTTCGCTAACGGCAGGACATGGAGATATTGTAAAATTTTTAGTTGCTCCTGGAGACGCGGAAGAATCTTGTTATTGGGCGGGACGGCTCCTTTCTCTTTCTTGGGAGTATCAAACTCCGTCTATTTTGTTAGTAGATAAACAGATTTCTGAAAGTACTTTTAGTTTTGACGAAAAGGTTTTAAAAAAAATAAAACCAATAAAATATTTAAAAGGAAACGCTCGTAGTGAGTATGTAAGATATCAGGATACAAAAAATGGAATTTCTCCATTATGTTTTCCTGGGGAAAAGGGAGCAGTGGTTAAAATAACTAGCTATGAGCATGACGAAGCTGGAATCACTATTGAAGATGAAATTAGTGCTCAAAAGATGCAAGATAAAAGATTGAGAAAATATAAGGAGATGGAGATGGCGGTAGAAAAAATGCGAGCAATTAAAATTTACGGAAATCAAAAATCTTCTTGCGCAATTTTGTCTTGGGGGTCTACCAAAGGACCAGCTAAGGAAGCAGCCGAAGATTTAAATATTAAAATGATTCAGCCATTAGTTCTCCAACCATTGCCAATAAAACAAATAAAAAAAGCTTTAGAGGGAGTAAAAAGTTTAATTTTGGTGGAAAATAATGCTTTAGGCCAATTGGCACCTACTCTAAACAGTCATGGAGTAAAAATAGATGCTAAAATTTTAAAATATAACTCTAGACCATTCATGGCAGAAGAAATAAAAAAAGCTTTTAATAAAATTAGGAAAAATGAAAAAAAATAATTTAAAATTAGAAACAAATTGTGTTAATACTTGGTGCCCAGGATGTGGTAATTTCGGCGTCTTAATGGCTTTTAAACAGGCGATTGTTTCTCTAATTGAAGCTGGGACGTCAAAAGAAAATATAGTTATAGTCAGTGGGATTGGATGTGCCTCTAAAATTGTTGATTATTTAAATTTGAATAGCTTCTGTTCTCTGCACGGTCGTTCAATTGTTGCAGCTGAGGGAGTAAAAATTGCTAATGACAAATTAAAGGTTATTGTTTTCGGTGGTGATGGAGGAGTCTATAATGAAGGAATTTCTCACTTAATCCATGCTGCTAAAAGGAACATTGACATTACTGTGTTAGTACATGATAATAGATGTTTTGCTTTAACGACTGGACAGTTTACGTCTACTTCTCCTAAAGGGTTTGGGGGTAAATCTACGCCAGGTGGTAGTATTGAAGAACCATTCAATCCTTTAAAATTAGTAATGGCTTCTAATGCGACATTTGTCGCCCGCGGTTATTCAGGAAAAGTTGCTCACCTTAAAGATTTAATTTTAGCAGGTATTCGACATAAAGGATTTTCATTTGTTGAGATTCTCCAGCCTTGTGTTTCTTTTTTTAATACTTTCGAGCTTTACAATAAAAAGGTTTATGAAATACCTAATATTAATTTGGATTCCGAAAAATATGCTTTAAAGAGAATAAACGAATGGCAATACAATAAGAAAGATTCTAAAATTCCCATCGGCATCTTTTATAAGATTAATAAGCCAATTTATAAATAATTTTCAATAGAATAAATTTAAAGCTCCGCTATTAGCGGAGCTTTGCGTTTAATTTAATTTTATTTATATTTCTAGGTTTGGATTTGCTTTTATCTTTTTCCAATTATTTTTTAAACCATCTTTTTGCTTGTTTGTTAAATTGATATATTTGAAATAGGCAGCAGAAGCGATCATGGTCGCATTATCTGGACAAAATTCACGAGCAGGGATTAATAATTTTGCAGGAATCTTTAATTCTTTTATTTTTTTTGAGAATTGAATCCTTAACTGTTCATTTGATATCACGCCTCCGCCCAAAATAATTGATTTAACTTTAAATTCTTGAGCGGCTTGCAATGTTTTTTTGATTAAAACATCAATAATCGCTTGTTGAGTTTCCGTACAAATCTGTGATATAATTTCCTTCCTCCTCTTGGATTTTGGGATTTTTTGGACTAAATAAAGAACAGCTGTTTTTAGCCCAGAGAAACTGAAGTCATAATCACGAGAATTAATCATGGGTCGCGGAAGATTGATCATTAATTGTTCGCTATTAATTGTTGATTGTTGGTCAGCCCTTTTCGCAATTGCCGGTCCACCAGGATATCCTAGGCCAAGCAATTTAGATACTTTATCGAAACATTCCCCAGCAGCGTCATCTCTAGTTTGCCCAATTTTTTTGTATTGATTATATTTTTTAATAAGTATCAACTCAGTATGTCCGCCTGAAACAATCAATCCTAACGCTGGGAATTGAGGTTGATTGTTAATGAAATTAACAGCAATGTGCCCTTGAAGGTGATTAATCGGTATAAGCGGTTTTTGCCAAGCGTAAGCTAGCGCTTTAGCAGTTTCTACCCCAACAAAAAGTGAGGTTATCAGTCCTGGTCCAGTAGTTACAGCAATTAAGTCAATGAAAGATGGATTTAAGTTTAAAGATTTTTTGATAACGGGTATTATTTTTTTAATATGTTCTCTGGCTGCTAGTTCGGGGATAATGCCTCCGTATTTGCTATGTATGGGAATCTGAGAGGCAATGACTTTACTCAAAACCCTAAAAGAAGGTTGGCCTTTCCGTTTTCTAACCTCTAACAAAGATGCCGCCGTTTCATCGCATGATGTTTCAATGCCTAGAATAACAATTTTTTCTTTTGAATATTTCATGTTATTGACTTTAGCATAAAATATTTTTTTGACAAATCATTTAATTGTATTAGAATTAAAGAATAATTATTTTTTGTTTAGAATATATAATATGGCAGAAATTTCTCCAGCCATCAAGAAACTCATTAAAGATTATCAGTTTTGGCAAGAATCGCTTTCTCCAGACCCTGAAGCGGTTAATATTAAAGTTGACGAAGTGGCTAGCAAGGTAGCTTCTTTTTATGAACGTATTAGGAAAATAGTAGATTGGAAAGAACAACACTTGATGAGGAGAATAGCTATTGAGAGGATATTAAAAAGAAGGTTACTTTTAAGAGCGAAGGAACAGCAAATTGCTGAGTCTTTTGTTTTTGAGTTGGTAAGAGGAGGGTATTTCCCTAACGCTTCAATTGAAAAGGCAAAGATTAGTATAATTCAAAATGTTTTAGATAAGTATATTTTTATCTTAGATAATTTGAAAAAAATAGACATTAAGTACAAAAATCAAGCAGAGCTTTATACAGATATTTTGGGTATAGCATCTTGCGAAATAGAAGAAGTTTTAGATCCGAGTTTTTATTTAAAGCAAAATGCTCTTTTAGGTTTTGCGGTAAATATAATGAAGACGCGTATAAAGGTTGGTGAAAGAGCTCAAAAAATGACTGAAATCACAGAGAAGGAGATAAATATCCAAATTTATATCGCTACGCAACAAGCTCTTTTTAGGTTAGACTTGCCTATTATTAGCTATAACCTCATTAAGCATCGTTATCCTTTTTGGAGACATGCCTCTGAAACTCAAGTCCGCGAATTAGCGCAAAATATTTGTGTTATCTTGGAAGACATTGGTAAGGCGTTGAACCATCCTCTAGCGAATAAATTTTATAAAATAACAGAGAGGTATGATACTCCTTATTTACTCTTGGATGATATTATGACTAAAAATCTCCAAGAAATTGTGGCTATAATCTCTGAACCTAAAACTTTAGATAAACTAATTTCTAGAGCATATTCTTCGCGTTTAAATACGTTAAGGTCTCGATTGGGAAGAGCTGCTTTTTACAGCACTTTATCCATTTTTCTTACTAATATTTTTACACTTTTTGCTCTAGAATTTCCGTTTGCAAAGTATATAATGGGCAACATTAACCCAATAGCAGCATTGCTAGATGTTTTGGGACCAACCTTCTTAATGTTTCTTTTAGTTTCAACGGCAAGAATGCCCCCTAAGGAAAACAGGAAGTTAGTTGTTAAAGAGGTCCAAAAAATTGTTTATCAAGATCAACCAGAAGAAATTTATGAGGTAGAAGTCTATCCTAAGGGAAATATAATTTTTAGATTAATCAATAATTTACTTTATGCAATCAGTTTTTGCTTTTGTTTTGGTTCTATACTTTGGGGTCTACATAAATTACATTATCCTCCACTTTCTTATGTTTTGTTGATTATGTTTACTTCTCTGATTGCTTTTACCGGGACGAAAATAAGAAAGAGATCCAGAGAATTACATGTAACAGAAGAAAAAGAAAGTTTTTTTCAGGTTATTATTGATTTGTTTTCTCTCCCAATAATTAGTGTAGGGAAATGGCTTTTAGCTCGTTGGAAAAGGGTTAATATTTTAGGGGTAGCCTTTAATGTCTTGATTGATACACCCTTTTTCTTTTTTGTAGAATTTTTAGAGCAATGGAGATATTTTTTAAAAGATAAAAAGGAGGATATAAGATAGGTGCTTGTGCAATTAGGTACCTAGGCAATCGATAATTTATAAAATTCTAATTAACTAATTCCTAGTTACCCAATTAATTAATATTATATGACTAAATACATTTTTGTAACAGGAGGAGTAATGTCAGGCTTAGGCAAAGGTGTTGCTACAGCTTCAATTGGCAAGATTTTACAGAGCAAGGGTTATCGTGTCTCTGCTGTCAAAATTGACCCTTACATTAATGTTGATGCTGGGACCATGAATCCTTTAGAGCACGGCGAGGTTTTCGTTACGGACGATGGGTTAGAAACAGACCAAGATATAGGAAATTATGAGAGATTTTTAAATCAAGATATTTCTAGTTTAAATTATATGACAACTGGAAGTGTTTATAATACAGTTATCCAAAAAGAGAGGAATTTGGATTACAACGGCAGATGTGTAGAAGTTGTTCCCGATATTCCAAATGAAGTTATTAGCCGTATCAAAAAAGTTAGTAAAGTAACTAAGGCAGAAATAGTCTTGATAGAGGTCGGAGGGACAATTGGAGAATATCAAAACACTATATTTTTAGAAGCAGCTAGAATGATGAAGTTAGAAAATCCACATAATGTTCTTTTTATCATGCTTAGTTACTTACCTATTCCAGCTAAGATTGGAGAAATGAAAACTAAACCCACTCAGTATGCTGTTCGCACCTTAAATTCAGTTGGGATCCAACCTGATTTTATTTTAGCTAGGTCATCTAGTTCATTAGATGATATTCGCAAAGAAAAAATATCTATTTTCTGTAATATTAATAAAACAAATATTATATCTGCAATTGACGTAGAATCTATTTATGATATCCCCTTAAATTTTGAAAATGATAAACTGGGAGAAAAGATCTTAAAAAAATTAAGGTTGCCCATTCGTAAAGCTAATCTTCAAGATTGGGCTCGGGCTTCAAAGATTATTAGCAATGCTCGCAAAACAGTTCATATCGGGATAATTGGTAAATATTTTAAAATAGGGAAATTCACCTTAGCTGATTCATACATTTCAGTGATTGAAGCTGTTAAACACGGCTGTTGGGTAAATAATTGTCGTCCTGTTTTTCATTGGATAGATAGTAAAACAATAGAGAAGCAGGGTATAGGGAATTTGAAAGAAGTAGCAGGGTTGATTGTTACTCAAGGTTGGGGGAAGAGGGGGTCTGAAGGAATGATTAAAGCTATCCAATATTGCAGAGAGAATAAAAAACCTTGTTTTGGCCTTTGTTATGGTATGCAAATGGCGGTCATTGAGTTTGCGAGGAATGTTTGCAAGTTAAAAGAAGCTACCTCAGAAGAAATTAACCCTCATTCTAAGCATCAAGTAATTCATCTTATGTTAGACCAAAAAGAAATGATTGCTCGCAAGCAATATGGAGGCACTATCAGACTTGGCGCTTATCCTTGTTGTTTAAAAAAGAAAAGTAGGGTGTCTAAAATTTACAAAAAAGATAAAATTTCAGAAAGACATCGTCATCGTTATGAATTTAACAACAAGTATAGAGAAATTATAGAAAAGAAAGGGTTGGTGTTAAGTGGGTTTTCCCCCGATAATAAACTAGTAGAAATTGTTGAGATTCCAGGTCACCCCTTTTTTATAGCTACTCAATTTCATCCTGAATATAAGTCTAGATTTATAAATCCTCATCCATTGTTTGTGGCTTTTATTAAAGCCTCCTTATTAAATTCTGGAAAGGCATAAATACTTATCCACAATTGACCAATCAAATTTTTTTATATATAATTAAAACTAATTAAAAGAACTTGAAATTAAATTATTACTGTGCAAGAAAAAAGTAATTTAATTTTAAAAAATTGTTTTGAAATGTTTATTTTAGTAAAAACTATTAAACATATTTCTATTCAGTCGGACGGTTAATTTTTTTTAGTTATTGTAAAACTAAAATTTAACCGCCGATAGGCGGTTTTTTTAATTGTTCTTTGAAAATTGAATAAAGTATAGAGCATCTTAACTTTATTAGATAATTTCATTCTGAGTATATTTAATGAAGTGAACACACGCCAACAAAATATTTATTTAATTTGTATACATTATGAATTAAATGATGAATTAGAGAATTAATTAGAGCATATGGTGGATGCCTAGACACCAAAAGCCGATGAAGGACGTAGCAGCCTGCGATAAGCCTCGGGAAGGTGGCAAGCAACCTTTGATCCGAGGATCTCCGAATGGGGAAACCCAGTTTGTTGAAGACAAACTAACTTAATGCAAATTAAGTGGGGTACCCGGGGAAGTGAAACATCTCAGTACCCGGAGGAAAAGAGAGCGAAATAATAAAATTTTAATTTTATTTGCGATTTCCTTAGTAGCGGCGAGCGAAACGGAAACAGTCTAAACTTTATAGAATCTTAATTTTATAGGAGTTTTATCTTCGGATATTTCTTTTATTTAATAAAAGGTAGTAAAGCTAAAATATTTTATAAAGTGTTGTGGGGTAGTTAATGTTTTGTTTTTTACTGAGCAAAGTTGGAATTTAAATTTTTAGTTCAATAGTATGGAATTGCTAACCATAGGGGGTGAAAGTCCCGTAGATTAAAAAAATTTAAATTTTAATAATTAATTATACCCGAGTAATACCAAACCCGTGAAATTTGGTATGAATCAAGGCGGACTATCGCCTAAGACTAAATACTTTTGGTGATCGATAGTGAACTAGTACCGTGAGGGAAAGGTGAAAAGTAGCCCGGTTAGGGCGATGAAAAGTACCTGAAACCGTATGCTAACAATGAGTCAGAGCTTTGTGTTTACACAGAGTGATGGCGTTCCTATTGAAGAATGAGCCAACGAGTTTTCTTATCATGTTTGGTTAAGTCTAAATATAGACGAAGCCGAAGCGAAAGCGAGTATTAAAAGTGCGAATTATCAATATGATGGGAAAGACCCGAAACTGAGTGAGCTATCCATGGCCAGGGTGAGTCTGTCTTAATTGACAGAGGAGGCCCGAACCCGTTGACCGTACAACATCATGGGATGAGCTGTGGATAGGGGTAAAAAGCCAATCGAACTCAGTGATAGCTGGTTCTCCCCGAAATAGCTTTAGGGCTAGCCCGTTCTTTACTCTCTGGGGGTAGAGCTACTGGATGAGTGAGGGTGGAGTAATCCTACCTCATTCAATCAAACTCCGAATACCAGAGCCAAAATAGAACGGAGTCAGACTATGGGGGCTAAGCTCCATTAGTCGAAAGGGAAACAGCCCAGATCTCAATCTAAGGTCCCTAAATTTTCCGTCTCAGACGGATCAGCCTTTATTGGCTGAGGATTAAGTGTAAAAGGTGGTGAAATGACTTGGACAATCAGGAGGTTGGCTTAGAAGCAGCCATCCTTTAAAGAAAGCGTAACAGCTCACTGATCAAGTTGTCTTGCGCCGAAAATGTACCGGGGCTAAATTCAATACCGAAGATGAGAACGTCAATGTTTTTTACATTGGCGTGGTAGGGGAGCATTCTTTGGGCGTTGAAGTCAGACTGTAAGGTCTGGTGGAGCGCAAAGAAGAGAGAATGTTGGCATAAGTAGTAAAAAGTTCGGTGAGAATCCGAACCACCGCAAACCCAAGGTTTCCTGGGCACTGATTGTCAACCCAGGGTTAGGCGGCCCTAAGTCTTTGCCGAAGGGTAAAGATAATGGACAGACGGTTAATATTCCGTCTCTAATATTAGTATCTGATGGAATGACGCTTCTGCAAGCCTCAAGCGTGTTCTGGCTATACGCGTTTAAGTAGTTGGGCGGGTCTTCTAGGCAAATCCGGAAGATGTAATGCCTTCTACGAATAAGATCCCTGTAAGGGGAGATTTGAGGGGAGTGGAAGCCAAGAAAAGTTTCTAGGGCTAAGCTAATATTACCCGTACCGCAAACCGACACAGGTGGGTGAGGAGAGTATCCTCAGGTGGACGAGAGAACCCTCGTTTAGGAACTCGGCAAAAAAGCGTCCGAAACTTCGGAATAAGGACTCTCTCTCTGTTTTCGGACAGAGGGGGCGCAGCTAACGTACGCCAAGCGACTGTTTAACAAAAACATAGGTCCCTGCTCAAACCGTAAGGTGATGTATAGGGGCTGATGCCTGGCCAGTGTCAGAACGTTAAGAGGAGATGTGAAGTCAATGCTTCACATCGGGAATTTCTAATTTCTAAGATTTGTTTCTAAATAATATTAAATTTCAATTTTTTAAGCCTAAAATATTTTATTTTTTGTGTTTTAAGATTTGAATTTGTTTAGAATCCAAAATTTAGAATTTAAAATTTCCGCTGTGGAGCATTGGGTGAGCTTTGAATCCAAGCGCTGATGAACGCCGGCGGTAACTATAACCGTCCTAAGGTAACGAAATTCCTTGTCGTGTAAGTTACGACCTGCATGAATGGCATAACGACTTGGCAACTGTCTCAACGAGGGACTCGATGAAATTGCAATGGGCGTGAAGATGCGCTCTACGCACAGTTAGACGAAAAGACCCCGTGAAGCTTTACTAAAGCTTGATATTGGATTAGGGGTATATCTGTTCAGTAATAGGTGGGAGCTCTTCGGAGCACCAGTGAGATACCACCCTTATATATTTTTGATCCTTAATCCCCCTTTGAGGGGGAGACAGTATCTGGTGGTTAGTTTGTCTGGGGCGGATGCCTCCCAAAAGGTAACGGAGGCGTTTAAAGGTTGGCTTAGCGCGGATGGAAATCGCGCTGGACGTGCAAAGGCATAAGCCAGCTTGACGGCAAGACTTACAAGTCGCGCCGAGAGGAAACTCGAACTTAGTGAACCGACTCTTGCTTATAGGAGCGGAGAAGATTAACGGATAAAAGCTACTCCGGGGATAACAGGTTAGTTTCGCCTGAGAGTTCATATCGACGGCGAAGTTCGACACCTCGATGTCGGCTCATCGCATCCTGGGGGTGAAGCAACTCCCAAGGGTTTGGCTGTTCGCCAATTAAAGCGGTACGCGAGCTGGGTTCAGAACGTCGTGAGACAGTTCGGTCTCTATCTACTGTGCGCGTTGAAACTTGCGAGGGCCCTTTAATAGTACGAGAGGACCTTAAAGGACGAACCTCTAGTGTACCAGTTGTCCTGCCAAGGGCATTGCTGGGTAGCTACGTTCGGTTTGGATAAACGCTGAAAGCATATAAGCGTGAAGCCGTCCTCAAGATTAAGTTTCTTAGACTCCCGGGAGAACACCGGGTATATAGGCTCTAAGTATAAGTCCAGTAATGGATTTAGCTGAGGAGTACTAATCAGTCATCAATTCTCTAATTTATCATTTAGTTCATAATTTTTTTGTGCGAGGACAATAGAATTCTGGTGATTCTACCGGGGAGGCAACACCCGTTCCCATCCCGAACACGGCAGTTAAGCTCCTTAGGGCCGATGGTAGTCCATTGGGCGAGAGTAGGTAGTTGCCAGAATCCTGTTGTTCTCATTTAAAACCACTATTTATTTAGTGGTTTTTTTGTTATAATTAATGAATACTTAATTTCAAGGTTCTGCGGATACGGTGAGCGGGTTCTTATAATTAATTTTTTTATGTATTATATAACTGATCTACATATTCATTCTAAATATTCTAGGGCTACATCTCCTGAAATGGATTTAGAACATTTAGATAGAGAGGCTCAAATTAAAGGAATCCAGGTTTTAGGTACTGGAGATTTTACTCATCCTCTTTGGTTTAAAGAGTTAAAAAGTAAATTAAAACTAGTAAAAGAAGGAATTTATCAAGTGAAAGGAAGTAAATATCTAACTAATTTTATATTAACTTCTGAATTATCCTGTATTTATACAAAGAATGGTAGATGTCGTCGTATTCATTTAGTGTTTTTAGCTCCAAGTTTAGAGGTGGTTGAAAAGATTAACAAAACATTAGATAAGAGATTTAATATAAGGTCAGATGGACGACCAATATTAGGTGTTGACGCCGAAGAATTAACCAAGCTTATTTTTGACATTTCTCCGAAATGTTTTTTAATTTGCGCACATATTTGGACTCCTTGGTTTTCCCTATTCGGCGCTAAATCAGGGTTTGATACAGTAAAAGAATGTTTTGGAAAAATGAGTTCTAAGGTTTATGCCATGGAAACAGGATTAAGTTCAGACCCAGCTATGAATTGGCGTTTATCAGCTTTAGATAAATATACTTTACTCAGTAATTCTGATGCTCACAGCCCTAGAAACTTAGGTCGCGAAGCTAATGTTTTTAATCTAAAAAAATTAACTTATTCTAACTTAACTAATGCTATTAAAACTAGAAAAGGGTTAGAATATACTATTGAATTTTATCCAGAAGAAGGAAAATATCATTTAGATGGTCATCGCGCTTGTGATGTTAAAATGACACCACAAGAATCTGAGAAAAATAATAATATTTGTCCTAAATGTCATCGTCCCCTAACTATAGGAGTTTTGCATAGAGTTAATGAACTTGCCGACCGTCCAGAAGGATTTGTTCCTCCTAAAGCTATACCGTTCAAGAGTATCATTCCTTTGCCTGAATTGATTTCAGAAATAAAAGGAGTAGGACCTAAATCTAAAGCAGTCCAAAGAGAATATGATGCTTTGATATCTAAAGGAAAAAATGAATTTAACATTTTGCTTAATCTTTCTCAAAAAGAATTAGAAAAAATATCTTCCCCCGAATTGGCTTTATCTATCATTAAAATGAGAAAAGGAGAGGTAATAAAAGAAGGGGGTTATGACGGAGTGTATGGGAGAATTAGAGTTACGGGTTTAAAAAATAAAAAAAATTCTTCGCAAAAAAAATTATTTTAAAAAAGGTTATATTAGATATAATGCTAATGAGATATGCTTGTCAGTTTTAAAACGTCGGCTGTTTGAGGAGGAGCACAGCGACGAGAAAACGTCTGACATTAATATTAAATAATCTAAAAATAATATTTTAAGTAAAATATGGCAAAAATTAAAAAAAGTAATAAAAAATCGCAAATAAGACGATTATTAATTATAACCCTTGTCTTTTTGGCTGGGTTTTTAAGTAGTGATTTATTTAATTCTTCTGATTTTTCCGACAATACTCCCGTTTTTGACGATTCCAAAGACAGACTTTATTTAGTCACAGAAGTAATTGATGGTGATACAATTGAAATTAACGGTTCGGACAGAGTTCGTTTTTTAGGAATAGATGCCCCAGAAAGAGAAGAATGCTATTTTTTAGAATCAAAAGAGGCTTTAAGTAATTTAATAGAAGGAGAATATGTGCGTTTAGAAAAGGATATTTCTGGCGTAGATAATTTTGGTAGATTACTTCGTTACGTATTTTTACCACAAGAAGACACAATGGACGATACCTTTATCAATGACTATATGTTAGAACAAGGATTTGCTGATATATATGAAGCATCCCAAGACAAGAGATATAGGGGTATTTTAATGCACAGCAGAAATGAAGCGGTGACTATGAGAAAAGGAATGTGGTCTGCCTGCGAGCAAGAATTAGAAGAAACAACAGAAAGATTTGAAGCGCATAATTTTCCCTCAGACCTTAATTGCATCATCAAAGGAAATATTTCTAAGAGTGGGTATGGAAAAGTATATTTTCTCCCAGGTTGCGCTGACTATCAAAGAACAAAAATTGATTTTACAAAAGGCGATATGTATTTTTGCACAGAACAAGAAGCTATCGCTGCAGGCTTCAGAAAATCCGCAAGTTGTAGTAAATAATTTTATTTATTGGTTGACCACAGGGGTCAATCAGGGGCCAAAAATCTTGTTTAGCAAGAATTAACTAGAAATAAAAATCTAAAGTTTAACTTCAAAAATTATGGCGTATATATTTCCCGAGAAAATATTTCCTAGCGCATTGAATAAATATATTCAATGTCCATTTAAATTTAAGTGTCATAACGACAAGGACGTAAAGGCAGAATTTATTGAAAGCCCAGAGAGTTTCGTTGGTAAAATAGTTCATTTGGCTCTTGAAAATTTTTTTGACATTAAAAAAACTCCAATTAACGAAAGGAAAAATCAAGATATTGGGCAGACAATAAGACATCTATGGGCTAGATTACCTAAAAGTAGTTGGGGTAGTGCTTGTTGGGACGCTAAAGAAAGAAAAAAAATATTTGGGTCAACAGAACAAGAAAAAGCCTTCGGACTAAAGGCGATCGCTATGACCAAGAACTATATTTCAAAAGCTGACTTATCAATAGTTCCACTATCTTTAGAAGATTGGATGCAATGTAGCGTAGGTGAATTCATGATAGCCGGCAGAATAGATAGAATTGACCAAGATTCGGATTCATCAATTTCAGTATGGGATTATAAGACGGGAAGATTGCCCTTTTATGATACTATTGAAAAAATGATAAAATATGACCTTCAGGTTCCTATTTATGCTATTATTGCCTCAAAGCTTAATCCTTTTGCCAAAAAAATTAGGGTTGGGTTGATTTATGTTAAATATTCAAAAATTTACGACATAACGTGGACGAAAGAAGAACTGAAAGAAGTAGAAAATAAGGTTATTGATGTTATAAAGGAAGCTAGAGATGATAAGGATTTTTTGCCTCGGGTTAATACTTTATGCCCCTGGTGCGAGTATAAAAATATATGTCCCAACAAAGATAAGATTAAGAAAAAAGATTTAAAAGTTGAAGAAGTATCTTGGTAAAAAATATAATTTAATGACCCAACAGCAAGCACTTAAAATTTTAAAATCAGGGACAAACGTTTTTCTAACTGGTTCAGCTGGAACCGGTAAAACTTTTTTATTAAATCAATTTATTTCATATTTAAAGAAATCTAAGATTAGAGTTGGAGTAACTGCTTCTACCGGAATCGCCGCCACTCATATTAACGGCAGAACAATTCATTCCTGGTCTGGTATTGGCATTAAAAAAGAAATGAATGAAAAGTCAATAAAAAAAATTGCTAGAATCAAAACTCTGAATGAAAGAATTAAAAAAACAAAAATTTTGATTATTGATGAAATATCAATGCTTGACGCGGATAGGCTTAATCTTGTTGATAGAATTTGCAGGCAAGTCAAAGACCCATTTTTGCCATTTGGTGGAATGCAAGTAATAATGTGCGGTGATTTTTTTCAGCTTCCACCGGTAAACCGAGACCAAAAACCACGATTTGCTTATGAATCTTCTGTTTGGCAAAATTCAGATATTAAGGTTTGTTATTTAAGCAAACAGTTTAGGCAAAATGATTTAAAATTTACTGATATTTTAAATAAAATTAGAGCAAACAGAGCAGGTATAGAAGAATTAAATTTATTAAAGACGCGATTGAATCAATCAATAAGTCTTTCGGTCAAACCTACCAAATTATATACGCATAATGTCAAAGTTGATGCGATCAATAATTACGAATTATCTAGAATTTCAAAAAAAGAAATGACTTATTATATGATTAGTTATGGGCCAAAAAATTTAGTTGATTTTTTGAAAAAAAATTGTTTAACTCCCGAAGAGTTAAAGCTAAAAATTGGCGCAATAGTAATGTTTGTTAAAAATAATTTTAATGCTGGTTATGTTAACGGTACGCTTGGCAAAGTAATTAGTTATGACGACGATAAATATCCAGTTGTTAGAACCATGTCAGGTCATGAAATTATAGCTTTGCCAACTAGTTGGAGTATAGAAGAAAATGGCAAGACCATTGCTACCATTAAGCAGATCCCCTTACGTTTAGCTTGGGCGATTACGGTTCACAAAAGCCAAGGTATGAGTTTAGACGCAGCTGAAATTGATTTGTCAAAATCGTTTGAACGTGGTATGGGCTATGTGGCTTTATCAAGAGTAAGAACGCTAAACAATATTAAACTTATTGGCATAAATCAGATGGCTTTAGAGGTTAGCCCAGAAATAGTTGAGAAAGACAAAGAATTTAAACAATTATCAGAAATATAAAAAGGGGACTAAAAAGGGGACTGTCCCTTTAAATTGACCTTCTGAAACCCGTATTCGTCGTGAATTGTAGAGCGGTTTTCCAAATTCGCACGTTTTTGCTCGAAAATTAACCAAAATAAAAATCTAAAATTTAAAAATTAATTAAATATAAATAACGATAACATGAACAATAAATTTTCTTATTAAATTCAGGTAGGCTTTGGAGTCGTTTGGATTTTTATTGGGATATTTTTTCATTCAGGAGTTGAGCTAGCTATCTGAGTGATAGGAGGGTTGGTGATGCTTATAATCGGTTTATTTGATAAAAAAGGTTTTAATAACGTTTCAAAATATTTGATTGATTTGTTCAACATTAGTCACTTAAACTAGTGGTCTCCATATATGGGCACTACCAGTCCATAAATTAACTTTATTTATAATAATACAAAAAATATTATTTGATTAATCCTATATAATTGTATATAATTGTATATATCTAAAAAATATTCAAAAAAGAATAAAAGTTTGAAATTTAATTATATAATATGAAAAAAATATATCTTGATTATAGTGCTACTACTCCAGTTGATAAAAGAGTTGTGAAGGCAATGAAACCTTATTTTTCTAAATTTTTTGGGAATGCTTCTAGCTTGCATAGTGCAGGGAAGTTAGCACAAAAAGCTCTTAATGATTCCAGAGAAAAAATTGCCCAGCTTATTGGCATTAATCCCGAAGAAATTGTTTTCACTTCTGGTGGCAGTGAG
>Ga0190304_1000273_pt1 | contig 24313 bp, 24 predicted proteins | sample 48700712_MG_FD_161670 | JGI IMG/M metagenome (GOLD analysis project Ga0190304, IMG submission 161670) | Hydrothermal vent sediment bacterial communities from Southern Trench, Guaymas Basin, Mexico - 4870-07-1--2_MG | ecosystem: Environmental > Aquatic > Marine > Hydrothermal vents > Sediment ...
TATTGACAGTTCATGACTCAAACCTTTAAATAGTTCGTATCACTAACAGGAGGTATGTGATGAGCTTTCTTCTGATGATATCGTTGCTCTTCCAGTTAGAGGGTCAGTCTCCTACTTTATTTAATAAAATTTCGGGTAACTACATCACAGTACTGGACAGTATTTATGAAAAGTATTTCGAAGATGGCACAAGTGAAAGATATGAACTCAAAAAGATTAAAATCCTGAACCTCAAAGGAGCTCGGAGTTTTTCATCAATCTCGGTCTCATACACGCCCTATTACAATTCAGCAAAAATTCTCAGCGTCAAGATTGTAAAAAATGACGGCAAAGAAATCGTAGTTCCACTGGAAAATATCAAAGATATTCCCGCTCCTGCAGAGCTTGGTGGAACCATCTTCTGGGGAGAACGTTTAAAAGTTGTGGAATTGCCATCCATTACCCCCGGTGATATGATCGTATATGAAACTTTAAAAAAAGGGGGGAACTGGTTGGGACCCACCAGTAAGGATAGTGTAAAATACAAAACTCCATTTCCGGGATATTTTAATACAATTGAATTATTCGAAGATTTTGAACCCATAGGGAGAAAAGTATATGTTCTGGAGGATAATCCGTCTAAACCAGTAAGATTTGCTATTTTCAACGGGCATTTACAGCACAGAATGGTGGAAAAAGATGGAAAAGTTCTTCACATATTTGAGAAAGAAAATGTCAAAGCAGCAAAGAGAGAGCCCCTAAGTGGTTCAAGGTACGACATTCTCACAAAACTAATAGTCACCAATATACCAAGCTGGAAGGAGATGTCTAAACACGATTATGAACTGGCAGAGCCTAATATTGAACCGGACGAATATGTAAAAAGTATGGTAGATAGTCTGCTCAAGGGCATCAAAGACCCTAAAGAAAAGATAGAAAAACTATTTTACTTTGTGGCCGATGAAATCAGATATTTGGGGCTCATTGAGTCACAGACTGAAGGCTATGAACCCCACAACGCACGAGTAACGCTTGAAAAGAGAGCTGGGGTCTGCAAGGACAAGGCTGCTCTCCTTGCTGCGCTCCTCAGAGCAGCGGGCTTTAAGGCATATTACGCAACAACTGCTGTTGGAATGCGCATGGAGAACATACCCTCAGACCAAACCAACCATGCTATAGTTGCATTGGAAACGGAACCTTATAAGTATACATACCTGGATCCTACGATTGGCGCAGGTGGAAAGGACCTATTCCCTGCATCAGAAGCCCTTCAGGGTGTTCTTGTTGCAAGAGAAGAAGGAGATACATTAAGAACACTCCCATTCATTCCTGCTGAGCATAATAAAATATATCTTAACTTCAAAGAGAAGCTTGAGAAGGATACACTCTTTGTAACCATGGAAGTCCTGAATTCTGGTGTTTATGATCAAATGGTTAGGAGACAGGCAAGGAGAGGGAAAGATGCATTCAAAAGAAATCTCCTTGCCTTGCTTCGGGGGATCCACCCCGATGTAATTCTTGACTCCTTAAGCCTTATGGATGTACATGACTACAGTAAATATTACCAATACACAGCCTACTTTCATATTCCCCACCCTGTAATTCATGTGGGCAAAATAAACCTTCTAAAGCCAATCTCCCTCAATGAGTCCTGGTACAGCTTTTTTATCTATGAACTAAACAATCTCACCATGCCTGAGAGAATCTATCCTTTCCATTTCAGGAGTACTCGCTATATGGAAATAAAAGAGGAGTTGAAACTGGGAAAGGGATATAAAATATCCTCAATACCTGTAAACTTTGAGGTAGAATACAGAGAAGATTCATCTCCCTGGTCAGGATTTTCTATAAAATATAATTTGAAACATAGCATACTAGAGACCAATTCGACAATTTTTATCAATAAAAAGGTAATAGCACCAGAAGATTACACTGTCATGAAAGAAGGTCTGGAAAAATACCGAAATCAGCTCAAAAAATGGATAATAATGGAGGTTAAACAATGAAAAAGATAATTCTTGCAATCTTCATGTTAATTCCAGGATATCTTGGGGCAGTTGATGCAATTTTAAAATATTCCTGCGAAGAAATAAAACTGGGTAAGAATCCATGGAGAACCATTGAGAAGAAAATTTTAATTCTAACTGAAAACGGACGTGATAGATACGGTACACAAAGAATTAATTTTGACGATGAAAAGGAAAAGATTGAAATACTCTATGCAAGGACCATCACTGAATCCGGGGATACTCTACCTGTTCCTCAAAATGCAATAAATATTGTAACTCCCAGAGAGATAGAGGACTATCCTCGATTCAGCAATCATAAAAGACTGGAAATTGCGTTTACAGGGGCTCGCCCCGGCTCTGAACTTGAATTCAAAGTAAAAATAACATCCAGTGAAGAGACCAAGAAAGCCGATGATCTCTTTACATTCAGAGAAAGAATTCCGGTGGAACAGAAAATCCTTAGAGTCCTGGTTCCGGAAGAAATGGTTTTTAGTTATAAGATAAGTGATGAAGGTGTTAAAGTGGAGAAAAAGAACGAAGGAAATATAAAAGTTTATACCTTTAAGGTTCAAAATCTCCCTGAAATAAAACATACTACATCTTACTACTGGGGAAATCATTATCTACCTCCAAAGTATCTAATCTCTCCTTATGTGGAGTATACAACCTATCAAAACTGGGATGAATTCAATCTGGAGCTGAAAACCAAGTATGAGAAAGCCCTTAAATTAGCCCTTAAGAAGATCAGCGCTGAAGAAAAATTCCTGGATTTTTATAAAAAAATCAAACTCATTGATCTCGACTACGAAATTACAGGTTTCACACCTCTGGATCTTGAAGAAGCCCTGAAATCCAATGTTGCAACTGAAGCTGAAAAAGCTGTCCTTCTCACAGCTTTTTTACAAAAATATCGCTCCACCAATCCCAGAATTGTTCTGATATACAATTATGAGAGGAGTCGGGAAACCTCATTGCCAGGATACCACAATTTCCATAAGATACTGATCATTAACGAGGATAGTACAATAGACCCCGGTGTAGATATAGGGAAAATTAAAACTAAAAGATTTTCGGGATATCATGCCGAGGATATTTTTGAAGAAAAAGAAATAACTATAAAAGGAGATAGTTCCTCCATTGTCTCTGCCAGTGCCATTCTTAATTTGAAAGATAAATCTGTCAAATTTACTATAGAAGCCGATGGATTCTCGGGTATATCCGCTAAATATAGACTCTACTATACACCAAAACAATGGAGAAGGGATCTTATTCGCAGGGTCATCGGTGTATTCGGCACTGTTGATTCAGTGATAGATAGCAAGCTTCCGGACCCCTTTGATCTTGAAAACAAATTTCAAGTCTCAGGCTCCGGTAAAATCGAGCATATCGGGATAATGCAGAATAAATATTGGATAATCACTTTCCCCTATTTTTTCTTCCAAATCTTGAATCTCCCTGATTTTTCTGTTGAATCTAGAACAGAACCTTATTTCATACCCCAGCCTCTGGAGTTGATTTTAAATTATACACTTGTACTCCCGGAAAACACAGAGATAGTGGGATTACCCGATGAATTTGAAAGTGCAAGAGGGCCATTCCATCTCTCTGAAACAGTGAAAAAGTCAGAAAATAAAATAGACATTAAAATAATGCTAAGGATTGACAGAAGATATATACCCACTGAACTTTTCTCTGAGCTTGAAATCATAAAGAAGGAATTCGGGTCACAGGAAAGAAGAATTATTGTCTTAAAGCGTATGTTCTAAAAATATTTTTATTCCCAATAAAATGAGAATAAGGCCTCCTGCAAGCTCAGCCAGGGGGCCTATTAATTTTCTTGTTTTTCTACCAATATAGACTCCAGAAAGACTCATGAAGAAAGTAAGAGTACCGATGAAAAGTATAGCTGGAATGAGAGGTAATTTTAAAACCGGAAACGTGATACCCACAGCGAGTGCATCAATGGAAGTAGCAATGCTAATACCCACAAGATATTTTCCTTTTGATATATCAACTTTTATCTCCTCTCTTTCTCCAGATAATTTTTTGAAAAATTCATAAATCATCCTGCTGCCTATTAATGTCAGCATGATCAGGACCACGTAATGATCCACTGAGCTGATTATAGAATAGACAAGTATTCCCAGAGTGTATCCCAGAACAGGCATTAAAAACTGAAAAAGACCGGTGTGAAATGAGAGTCTTAAAGCTCCTCTCCAGTCACTTTTACCCGATGCACCATACCCAATAGAAACAGAGAAGGCATCAAACGCAAGACTTACTGCAATAAGAATTAGTCTGAAAATCAGTTTACTGTTATCTCCTATTTATTTCCACAAATTTCCTTATTGACCTGTCATATGTACGCTCAACATCATCAGGGAAAAAACAGGCAGGGAGTTCCCCGTGGGCACGATGATAAGCTATACATTCGCAGCATTTACCCTTTCTGGGACATGGCTCCCAAGTACAGTTACATTTTGCAAGGTTTTTTTCAAGATTAGGACACTCCATTATTTCTCCTCCCCTTTCTCCTCTTTTTTGAATTTAGGAAGATATTTATCGAGATATTCGTCCCTTATCCTCTTCAATTCTACTCTGGGGAACATGGAAAGGAGCTCCCAGCCGAGATCGAGCGTTTCTTCAATGGTTCTGTCTTCATATTCTCCCTGGTTCACATATCTCTGCTCAAAGAGGTCTGCGAACTGGTAGTAAAGCTTATCTATATCAGAAAGAGCTGCTTCTCCAAGAATGACCGCCAGTTCCTGAGCCTCCTTACCCCTTGCATAAGCTGCAAACAGCTGGTTAAATACATCGGCATGATCTTCTCTTGTCTTACCCTTACCGATTCCTTTATCTTTCAACCTAGAGAGGGAAGGAAGCACATCAATGGGTGGGTAAATCTTCTTCCTATGAAGCGCCCGTGAAAGTATTATCTGACCCTCTGTAATATATCCGGTCAGGTCTGGTATTGGATGAGTCTTATCATCCTCAGGCATGGTCAGAATGGGGATCATGGTAATAGACCCCTTCTTCCCCTTAATCCTGCCAGCCCTCTCATAAATGGTTGCAAGGTCTGTATAAAGATATCCGGGATAACCCCTTCTACCCGGGACTTCTTTTCTAGCTGCTGAAATTTCTCTCAATGCTTCACAGTAATTTGTCATGTCTGTGAGGATTACCAGTACATGCATATCTTTCTTGAAAGCCAGATATTCTGCTGTGGTAAGAGCCACACGTGGGGTTGCTATCCTTTCAATTGCTGGATCTTCTGCAAGATTTATGAATAGAACCGATCTTTCAATTGCTCCTGTGGCTTTGAAATCATTAATGAAGAATTCAGCTTCCTCAAAAGTAATTCCCATGGCTGCAAATACCACTGCAAAACTCTCTCCTTCACCCCTTACCTCAGCCTGTCGGGCAATCTGAGCTGCAAGCCTGTTATGTGGTAATCCAGAACCCGAAAAAATGGGGAGTTTCTGACCTCTAACCAGAGTATTCAAGCCATCTATTGCAGAAATCCCTGTTTGAATAAACTCATTGGGATAATCTCTGGCGTATGGATTTATGGGGGCACCATTTATATCTGCCATTTCTTCAGGGATTATCTCCGCTCCTCCATCCTTGGGCCGCCCAAGACCATCAAATACACGACCAAGCATATCCAGGGATAGGGGTATCTCGATACCTTTGGCGAGAAATCTTACTGTGGTTTTAGGGATGTCGATACCTGTGGTTCCTTCAAAGACCTGCAAAAGAGCTTTTTCCTCTTCTACCTGAAGAACCTGCCCTTTTCTTATTTCTCCATTTGGAAGCTCAATTTCAACCAGTTCACCATATTTAATCTCCGGTACTCCCTCAACAAGTAAAAGGGGACCGGAAATATCCGCAATGGTGCTGTATTTAGTTAATCTCTTCTTAAGCAGCGATTTTTCCAATTTCATCTTCTATCTCCTTGGTTAATTTTTCAATCTGATCTATTTTCTTCTCAGGGATATATCTCATTCTTGCAACCCTTTCCCAGATCTCCGATTCTTTAAGTTTTTTCACAGTTACGCCTCTCTGCAAAGCTGTCTGGCAAACATCATAAAGCTTCATAATGGCCTTTAGCATCAGGTACTGTTTCTTTATTGATGCATAGGTATCCACTTCATGGAATGCATTTTGATGGAGAAAGTCCTCCCTTATGCTTCTTGCAATTTCGAGCAGTAACTGATCTTCCTGTGAGAGTGCCTCTGCACCCACAAGTCTCACAATCTCTTCCAGTTCTGCTTCCTTTTCCAGTATTTTCATTGCCTCAAGAGACATCTCAGAAAATTCCGGTGAAATCTTTTCATCAAAATACTTCCTAAGGGTTTCCCTGTAAAGAGAATAACTGGTCAGCCAGTTAATTGCAGGGAAATGCCGTCTGTAAGCAAGTTTATCATCAAGACTCCAGAAGACCTTTACTACCCTCAGTGTGGCCTGAACTACAGGGTCAGACAGGTCTCCTCCAGGAGGAGAAACTGCACCAATGACAGTTAGAGCACCTTCTCTTCCATCTTTTCCAAGACATTTAACCCGTCCCGCTCTTTCATAAAATGATGCAACACGGGCTGCCAGGTATGCAGGGTATCCTTCTTCACCGGGCATTTCTTCAAGTCTGCCTGAAATCTCCCTCATTGCCTCTGCCCATCTTGATGTAGAATCTGCCATGAGAGCCACCGAATATCCCATATCCCTAAAATATTCTGCTATCGTGATACCGGTGTATACTGAAGCCTCTCTGGCTGCCACAGGCATATTGGAGGTATTTGCCACGAGCACTGTTCTCTTCATCAAAGGTTCTCCAGTACGGGGATCCTTTAATTCTGGAAATTCTATAAGTACATCTGTCATCTCATTTCCTCTCTCACCACACCCTATGTAAACCACAATATCTGCGTCTGACCATTTTGCAAGCTGATGTTGAATCACTGTTTTTCCAGAACCAAATGGGCCGGGTACACAGGCAGTTCCACCTTTGGAAACGGGGAAGAAGGTATCGATAATTCTCTGACCCGTAACCATTGGAATATCAGGAAGTAGCTTTTCCTTGTAAGGACGTGGTTTTCTCACAGGCCATTTCTGCATCATAATTATATCCACAACCTTTCCATCTGGGGTCTTGATTCTGGCAACAATATCTTCTACTGTAAAGAGGCCCTCTTTAATTTCTACAATCTCACCAGAAATACCAGGAGGAACCATTATCTTATGTTTTACCAGAGTGGTTTCCTGTACCTCACCTATAATATCTCCCTCTTCTACATATTCACCCTTTTTAACAAGAGGCTTAAAATCCCACTTCTTGTCACGTGGTAGTGCAGGAATCATTATCCCCCTGGTTATGAAATCTCCTGCAGCCTCTCTAATCTTATCCAGTGGTCTTTCTATCCCGTCAAAAATAGACTCTATAAGGCCCGGCCCGAGCTCAACAGAAAGTGGCATTCCTGTCCCAAAAACCGGGTCTCCTGGGCCAATACCACTGGTTTCTTCGTAAACCTGTATGGAGGCTCTATCCCCCCTCAGTTCAATAATTTCTCCAAGAAGTTTTTGCTCACCAACATAGGCAACATCATACATTCTCGAACCAGACATACCTTCAGCAACCACAAGCGGTCCTGAAACTTTGACAATTCTGCCTTCTTTCATCTTCTACCTCCTAAAAAATATCTGCTCCAATGGCCTTCTTTATTATCCCCCTTATTCTCTCCAAGGCTTCTCCTTTAGATCCAACTGCCCCTGGTATCGCTACAATTGCAGGGGTTACTTCCTCTCTATATTCATCAAGGAGATCCTTAAGATCTCCATAAAACTCCTCTTCAACAAAAATTAAGCCAAATCCTTCTTTCACCAGCTGTTCAATGGATTCCCTTGCCTCTTTGGAATTATTGCACTGTACAGTATGAAGACCAATTGCTCTGAATGGGAATACCGTCTCATATCTGCCTACACACGCTATATTCCTCATCCCACAACCTCCGGAATTCTCTCCTGGATTAGTTCCTTAGGAATCCCGTTTATTTTGCCAACCATAATCATTCTGAGTATTCTTATCTCATTTCGCTTGGAATAAAAGTATCCAAGAAGAGGCTCAGGACCAAGATCTTTTTTTCGAGTTTCTCTCACAAATCCTACCAGATAAGACTCAATATCCTTCTCCAGTTTGATGAAACTTCCATTCTTTTGATAATAACTGTATCCTGGAGCAAGAACAGGGTAATAGGGTGTAAGTTTAATTTCCTGCAACAGAGAATTGGAATCCGCTATTTCTAAGAAAATCTCTTCTCCAAGAAATCCTCCAGGTAAGATAGAATATTTTAACATATCCTTCCTTTCTATTCTTTCCAGCCTCAATAAGGTCAAGAAATTTTTGAGGTCTACTTGCAATTTGTGATAATTCCTTATAAAGTCACTTTCACTACACGTGGTATAATATTTAAAGGTATCCCTATCAATGGAGAGATCAATCAATTGAGGGTCTTTTCGCTCATAATAATTTTCTATGGCATTGAGAACCGCGTCTTTCAGACAGGTTGGAAGCAAATCGAATTCTTCATTTTCGAATATTGTCTTTAAAACTTTTGGTTCTATAGCACCAAAAGAAGAAAGAGCAAAATCAAATTCCTTCTCGGAAATAAAAGCTTTGACTAGAACCCTAATATTGTGAAAATCGTAATAATAACGTGTATCTACCTTGATATATTCATCTACAGCAAGTTCATCCAGAAGTTTATATGTCCTCTGGAGCTCTTTCTTTAGCATTATTTCAAAATCAGAAGGCGCGTGTATCTCATTGAGGTATTTTCCATAATCCGTATCCTGCAGTGCCTTGAACACCTCCTCAATATCTTTTAGAACCAGGAGTCTGTCTATTTTCACTTTGTCCAGCAAGCGTGTCTCTAATGCTCTGACGAGACCACATGCATAGGCGTATTCAGTGTTTTCAACACCAAATTCCGGATATCTTGTAAATGGTAGTCTAATCATGGAATAGTATCTTACTGACCTCTACTTCAGTTTCTTCTTTAAGTATCTCCATAACTCTGGGCATTGAGGCGTCGATTTCTCTTTTTTTCGACTTGAGTAAGAATCCCCCTTCTATATCAGCTGTTCTCTCAGAAATTTTGAGATTCCATTTCTTTTCTCTATTTATCTTAGCGATAAAATCTTTTGTAATTCTTTCATCATTCTTGGGAAGAATTATTTCCTCATCTCCTCTCTCCACAAGAAGGTCAAGGAGAAATTTTATCAGCTCGAGATAATGCTCCGATCCCCTCAAACTGGAAAAAGCTTCTTTATAAACTTCGTCCAGTATCTCGCGTTTCTTCTTCAGTAATTGAGCATTAAGTTCGATTTTCTTGGCACCAATGAAACTGCGCACTCTAGCCTCTTTTAATTTTTCTTTCTCTTCTTCCGCCCTTTTTAAAATCTCTTCGCTTTTTTTTCGTGCTTCTTGAAGAATTTCTTCTCTTTTCTCTTCTGCTTCGCCGATAATCTCTTTTCTCTTTTTCTCAGCATCCTTCTTGATTTTCTCTATTATCCTTTCCAGAGCCAAGTGAGCTCCTCCTTAGACTTTAATTCCATTAAGGATAAAAATGGTGGTGAGCAAACCGAGAACAGCATAGGTCTCCACCATAGCACCATATATCACAGGTTTCATAGAAGCCTCGGGCTTCTTTGCCGTCATCTCCACACCTGCTGTACATACCTTTCCCTGAAAGATCGCTGAAAAATAACCAAGAAAGATTATAGGCACTGCTGCAAGGAGAATCTGAAGTCCTGTAACTGCATCAACCATTTTAGGTTCACCAAGAAGACCAACTTTGAGAATTATGAAAAGTGCAGCTATAAAACCGTAGAAGCCCTGAGTTCCTGGAAGTGCAACAAGAAGGAAAAGCTTACCAAATTTATCGGGGTCTTCTGCAAGCACACCAGCAGCAGCTCTTCCCGCAGTCCCTACACCAATAGCTGAACCAACCCCGGGAAGAAATGCAGCAAGTCCTGCACCTATTATCGCAAGCCAAAGTCCTGTACTCACTTTTTTACCTCCTTTTTGTTAATTTTTATCTTATTTGAAACAATCTCGGTATAGGCTCCCTCCCAGCCGAATGGCTTGAAGGGTTTACCTCCATTTTCATAAAACTTTGTAAAAAACTCAACATATTGCAATCTTAAGCTGTGTACAAATGCTCCCATTACATTGACAAATATGCTGAAAAGATGACCAAAAACAAATAGCAGTGGTGCAAGTATAAATCCAAGAATAGGTATATGGAAGACCTGTATTGTTAGAATATTCACTGCCATGGCAATACCAGCCGTTACCAGTCCTAAGGCCATTAACCTAACATAGGATAAAAGGTCTCCGATAAAACTTATACCCCCATACACATTATAAAGCCCCTTAACTAGTTTGATCAGGAAGTTTTTGCTCCTTCCTCCACTGAACAGAACCAGTAAAGCCAGGGCTATAATTATAATATAAAGAGATACCATATCGAGAATCGGAGATGCAATATTCTTGGCAAGTACTCCCTTGTAAGCAAGGCCTAAGAGAATAAAAATCCATGCAATTTCGTTAGAAATTCCTCCTAATATATCTCCATCCCTGATTCTCTTATAGGCCCCAACGCCGAGACCGAAGAGAATCTGAATGAATCCAAGAGCAAGCGCCAGGGCAAAAAAGGTCATGGTTTCCTGCAGTGGGTCAAACCACATGAGTTTCTGTCTGACAGCTTCCAGCACACCCCAGTTAGCTCTTGCAGTAAAGTCTCCAAACCATCCTCCTGTTAATATACCAGCAAATATTGTAAAAAATCCGCCAACGAACAGCATCCACATTAAACCGCGAGAGGCTTTGTATTTTTTCATCATGAAGTAGGATATAAGCATTAAGGCAATTCCATAACCTGCATCAGTGAGACATAGAGCAAAAAAGATGGAAAGGAAGGGGGCCATTATCACCGTGGGGTCTGGATCAGACTTCCCGGGCAATCCATAAAGCTTAACCAGTGAAGAGAAGGGCTCAAAGACTTTTTTATTTTCCAGGAGAACTGGTGCTTCTTCTCCGGGTTCAGGCTCAATCTCCTCAACATAAGCAGTATGAAATTTGCCGGCTACTTCCTTGAGTTTTTCGTAATCTTCAGTCCTCACCCACCCCTCGAGGATAACAGTATTTCTTGTCTTTATGCCTTTATTATCTGCAAACTTCAATTCCAGTAAATTTTTAAAATGGTCATAAAGCACAAGTAGTTTGTCAAATTCACGAGCTGCATCACTTATCATCTCATTTATATTTTGTTTCTCCTGCTCTATCTCCCTCAATCTAGAATCTATAGAGTCCAGGATGGAGGCTGGTTTTCCAGAATAGCCATGAAACTCCACCTGTTCAAATTCAGCTTCATATAACGCCTTCTTAGCTTCTTCCTCTTCCTCAAAAAGGTAAACCACTATAAGATAAGCCTTTTTCCCATCATCATTTACAAGTTCAAATGCGACTGGCTTATCTTCAAGTTTACCAAGATTGCGAGAAGGTATTGTCCCTGGAATTACATTTACATCCTTCGTAGGTTTAATTTCTTCCAGATTGCCCTCAAAATTGACCCATGACAAAATAAAGGCTCTCTGAGCCAGCAAATTTGACTCCTCCACGCCGATTCTGTTGAGCTCATCCTGAATGGTCTCAACTTTAAGAAGGAGGGATGATGCATCAACGCCCTCAATGGTTGTATGATAAAATTCCTCGTCTACAGGTTTTTTGGCTTCAAATAATGAGTCTATGAAACTTTTACCGCCTGAATAGGGCTCGAGAAATCTGATGGCATTCTCCAGTCTGCGTAAAAGATCTGCCAGCTGTGGTTCTTCTGTTAATTCTTCTTCAGTTAACTCGGTAAAGGCCTCTTTCAACTCCTCTTTAACTTCACTGATATGTACAATGGCCTCATCTTGCAAAAGTTTCAATAGTTCATCCTTCTCGTCTTTATGGACATAAAGATTTATCTTCTTTAAAAGGACTTTTGCCATTTTATTTTATCTGTTTAAGAATATACTCTACAGCCTTCTTTTTTCGCGTCTCAATATCTTTTTTTATTTTCATATCCAACTTCTTGTATTCTTCTTCCAGCTTTTTTAGATGAGCCTCTGCCTCTTTCCGGGCTTCAGCATCGGCATTGAGAAGAATCTTTTTTCTTTTCTCCTGGGCTTCCTCCAGAATCTTTGAAGCCTCTTTATAAGCCTCCTGAATCATATTTTGGGCTTCTCCCTGGGCTTTTTTGATAATCTCATCTGCCTGCTTTTCCGCTTCTTTTATTTTTTTAAGTACTTCCTGCTTCATTGGGGCCTCCTGTAAGGTTAAATTTTATAGAGGCATGAAGGTTTTTTCAAGGCTACGAATTGCCTCATTAAAAATCTACACGAAATGCATTACCTTCCTCTGTCTGAAGCAAGATAAAAGGAGGATAAGATGGATTTAATGAGTCGGAACAACACAGGGAGTTGTTTCTTAAAGACTTCACTTGCCGATAAAAGGCATAGACTAAGACAACGAATCCGCCTTCATAAATCAGATCCCCCTTTTGGGATCGAGGGCGCAAATTCCGCGACAGCCAAGCTTTCTTTCGCCTCTGCTCCAATATATCCGTTGGGGCTGGGAGGCGCAATTTTTCACACAAAGTCAATTACTCTTTCATCTACACAATACATTTTCTGGGGCTGGAGGTCGCAAATTGTAAATTCTTGATCTTCACTTTGCAGCGTAAAGGATACAACGTCTCGCAAGATACTTTGACATCGTTGGGTATTCTGACAGCTGCTGAACTTATCCCAAGATTTCCGGCTCTCTTTATGGAATTAGGAGAGATGGCCGATATGCGTTCTGAAGTCAACGTGTTGTCTGTAACGGAAAGGATGGAGGGTTATATCGCATGTTATGAGAGCTTTGACAGTTTGAAGGCATTCGGTCAAGATAAAAAACTTGTCGCGGAGATAGACGAACTCATTAATGTCGGTGCCTTCAATGCATTCTTCGTGCTCGGAGGAAGCATCGGATTTATAGGCCATATCCTTGATGAGAAGAGACTCGGCATGCCTCTCCACAGACATCCATGGGATGATATTCTTTACGATGTGAAGAGACCGGAGGAGGCCTAAAAGAAAATTCAAAATCGAGGAGGGGTGTAAGCCCCCTTTTTTATTTTATTTGCTTATAGCTTCAAAAAGTTGATTGAAAGGAAGAGGTTGGTGTAATATTAGGCAACAAGCAGGGCAGAAGGAGATGTTATAATATGAGTCTGAGTGTGCGTACAAACCTACCAACCTTTATCGGGTTATTTCTTGTTTTTGGTTTGCCTCTCATTTTTAGCTTCTTCCTGAAGTCAAAGTACCGTAAATCCGGACTCTTCTCTGGTATTGTTGTCCACCACTGGAGCGTCGTATTTTTGCTTTTTATTCTTATAACCTTATGGGAACATCAATCACTGAGTTCAATCGGGTTTCGTAGCTTCTCCTACCGGGAGATTTTGTGGGGCTTTGCCGGGTTCTTTGTGGGCATCTTTTCCTTTGCTTTAACCACACCTTTAGTACGCACATTACATTTGAATACTACAGCAGGAGGGATCACACGGCTGACAGCAGCTCCACCGGGATTGCGGGTTGTGCTTGTCTTCACTGCCGGCATTGCGGAAGAAATCATGTTCCGTGGATATGCCATTGAACGCTTAGCTACCCTTACAGGGAGTGTCGCTGTCGGTGCAGCAATAGCTTATCTCGTTTTTGTAGCACTGCATCTCCCTTTCTGGGGACCTGGAGGCACCATTCAGATCGGGGTATGGTCACTTCTGGTAACGGTACTCTATGCATGGCAACGAAACCTCTGGCCCTGTATATTGATGCATGTCCTGAATGATGCCTATGCCTTTATTGTATTACCCATGTTTTTTACCCAATATCTGCACAGGTCGTAATTTGTTATAGTACTATCGGCAATTAAGAACTGAACGGGGACAATTTACTTCCATATTCTGTGAACTTCTGTGCGTGGGTGTGAATTTTTGTTCGCTATTTTAACTCCTTTATTTTCATCAAGTTTTCCTTTCTGTGAAAAATCCTGCGAATTTTCATAGTGTTTTATTAATTGTGTCTCTGGATGTTCAGTCATTATTTTACCTCCTGGGTTCTGCCTTTTTCTCTCGCCCAGGAGGTATTTTTCTCTATGCAAAGGCCCTTCCTTAACCCATCCCTGCCTCCTCTCATCCACATGAACACAATTAAATACACACAACCAGATTTTCTCGTGAGGCAATGAACGCTATTTCATATAGATTTTACATTTTGGAATACCCAAAGGCTCAAAAATTGAAACCTCTTACGAGTTAATTTATTATATATCCATGTTCAAGTTCTTTTTGTTTATATCTATATTTTCTGGAACTGCGAAGATAGCCTTCCTGCATCACGGTAATCAATCCTTCTCAGATAATGGCGCCTATACCTTGAGGCCCGGAGATGAGGGCTATAATGGAAATAGCTTTCACAGAACTCTTGATACCCATGAATACTATAATGTTCCTCTGGATATCCATATCTCCGGACCTTTAACGGAATCTTACAGCTGGATGAGAAACGATAATGGACTCTTAAACAGATTGAAGGGTGATCTTGTATACCTGGTAGGCGGAAGTTATGCAGAAAATATTCTACCTTATGTAGACAGTACAGCAAACAAAAACTCCTTCCAGTTTGTGAAGGAAGTTTATGATTCTACCATTAAGGGTGTGGGGTGGCCAGATTTCCCCACAGTAATATGGATACCGGAACGAGTATTTAAGTCCGAAAATTTAATGCCCTATTCTTTGATAAAACTTTTGAATGAAGCCTATGGTAAATATGATTCTCAGGGTCATTATCTCGCTCCATGTATTGTCCTTGATGATAATGTGCATGAATGGTATTACCATACCTATCCCGACGGTACCGAATGTCATAATTCCCGGAAAGTTCATATAATGTATGATAATGAAGGAAATTATGTTTTTGTGGTATTTATCCAAAAAGTAGCTAGAGACCAGATGGTATGGAATGATATCTCAAATCCTAATAACCCTTTACATCAGTTATTAGAAGCCCTGAGCAACGACCCCGATCAGGAGCAGATTGTAATCTATGGAGATGACTGGGAAAAAGCCGCGGGGGTAGCTGGATGGGATTTCGGTCAAGCAGGGGTTCCAGCAAGTTCATATGATCATAATATCAGTTACATTGCTTCTCAAAACTGGATTCAACCAGTACACATAGCCGAGGCAGTAAAATGGTGGGGGGTGGATAAACTCTACGATTCCGATCCACTAAACGACCCACCATCTATTCAGATCGATTATGCAGCCTATCAGGAACTTCATGACTGGACAGGAGGTACCTACGACAACTGGTACGATGATTTTAAAAACACGCAGGCTTGGGGTTGTGAAAACGGCCCTGACCTAAATGGTAACGGCGTATACGGGGATTACGAGGACCTCTGGAAGTTTGCTTACGAAAAACTTTTAAATGTCCCTTCTAACGAAATTTCAAGACTTGGGTGGATAACTCTTATGGGTATGCTATACGAAACTGCATGGCACACAGGACCAGGTGGTGAACTGGTTTACTGGGGTAAAAATGTATGGAACCATACGAGATACGGAGGGATATTTGCGTTTGGATCTGTATGGTATGATTCACTCAGATTCCTAGCACAAGCTGATGTTCATGAAGAGGATCTGGATGGAGATGGAGTTAAAGAATATGCTTTATATAATGACAGAATTTGTTTTATTTTTGACCGAAGGGGGGGACGTGCTCTTGCAGTCTTCACTTCAGATGGAAAAACAGTGATAGGTAATCTCATGTCTTACTGGGGTGGTGAGGGGGATTTTAATGATGGAGGGCATCCAGGGGGGTTCAATGACACCCAGGGCGAAAATTCCTGGTTTACATGCTCGTACGGCCAGGAGGGGGATACCGCATATATAATCTTCAATGAAGTTTATGACTACCAGGGTAATTCATCCACCGACCTTATCAAGGAATTTCGTCTTACTCCAGGTAAAAATTTTGTAGAGGTACACTACAACTCGACATGGGAGAACTGGACAAAATCTGGAGTTACACCTGATATGTACCTAAACCTACTTAAAGGTTATTCCCTGACTCCAGTATCCGGATTGAGCCCTAATGGATGGATGTACGCCGGTTATATGTGCGTGGAAGACTCCACCAAGGCTGTATATATATGGCCATCAGGAGAGGGGGACTATTACCATAATCTTGGAAAGATGTCTTCGGGAGCCGAACTTATTGAACTAGGTGGAAAGAGTGGAACTTATACTTTTTATTTTTATGCTGGAAGAGGAACCCCGGATGTAGACATCCCAGGTCCTGGGGATTTAGAAGGGCCAATGATCTGGGGAACTTCCTACATCCCCTCCATCAATATTATGGAAACTGATAGCGTACTAGTTACATCTTATATAGAGGATCCCTCGGGGGTAGCATCTGCGTACATTCACTATGGTGTCAATAATAACTGGAATTATCCTGATGTTCTCATGATCCCGGATGACGGAAATTCTCACGACTGGAATGGAAACGGTGTCCCCGATGATAATCTTTATGGCGGATACATTCCTCCTCAGAGTGAGGGGAGCGTTGTTGAATTTGCAATTAGAGCAATTGATAATTCTCCTGACCATTATGAAAGCTGGGACAATAATAACTGGCAGAATTATTCCTACACTGTAGGGGTGATCAAGTTTATCATGGATGGAAAACTTGATAAGGTGGCAGAACTTGTAGCGCAGAATGGCGATATGCATCTCTATACTTACTATTATGCAGATTCCGGAAAACTTTATGTAGCTACAGAAGCCGCAGGGGATAACTCAACTGGAGGTTCAGGGATATTTTATAATGATCATTTTATTTTCGTCTCACTGAATCCAGATACTATGGTGCATGCACCATGGGCCAAAAGTGGTCTCGTAGCATACTATGATTATTACCTTGCTGATGAAGATAATAATGACTTTGAATCATGGTTCGCTTTCAATGACAGTATCCTAAATGATACAACAATCTTCATTTGTGCATCAGCATCCACGGATACTGGCATTCTGGAAGGTGTCATTGATTTACGCAGAGCCTTTGGGTTTGTTCCAGATACAATTTATTTATGTGTTGGATCCTATGGCACCAATGACGGTGCTAATCTGGAATGGCAGGTTCCAAAACCAGAAACTTTAGATCAAAACATCGATCCTGACGAGTATTTAAAACTCCCGTTAATGGATTCATCAGGTTTAAGCCAGTCTCCCGATACGCCCTATTTTAAAGTCTATCCTGTTCCTGCCAGGTCATGTATATATCTGGAATTGAGATTTGCTACACCAGAAAGTGTCGAGCTTTCACTTTATAATATCCTGGGGATGAAGATCCTGAAAAAGAAATATAAACCTATATACTTTCTTCAGGAAAGATTAAATCTGGGCGGATTTCCACAGGGAGTTTACTTTCTAACATTAAAATCCAAAAGTTTTATGACAACCAAAAAGGTGCTTATAATAAGATGAAGAAGAACATGCTTGCAAATGTTATAACCCTTTTAAGGATTGTTCTTGCCTTTGTAACCCTGGGGCTTCTTGAACTCAAAAATCTCATTGTTACAGCCATTGCTGTATTCTTAATTATATTCATCATCTTCCTTGACTTTCTGGACGGTTACATTGCAAGGAAGCTAAAAATATCATCAGAATTTGGTGCCTTATTTGACATTACCGGAGATAGAATCGTTGAGATTATATTCTGGATTTATTTCTCGGTTAGAGGACTCGTTAGTTTCTGGTTTCCTGTTATTGTAATTTCAAGGGGAATAATTGTAGATACTCTGCGGAGTGTGGCTTTCAAAAAGGGTAGAAAACCTTACGAAATGCTCCATTCCAGCGTTAGTCACTTTCTTGTAGCCTCGCCCTTTATGAGGACTTCCTATGCTGTTATGAAGGCAATTACATTCTCTCTTCTGGGAATTAATCTCCTTCTCAAGTATGCAGCTTTTCCGCATGTGCATACTTTTCACAGTGCAACCATAATTTTCGCATATATTACATTACTTCAGTGCATTGCAAGAGGGATACCCGTAATTGTTGATTCCCGGTTTTATCTCTTTGAGAAGAAAGAAAATGGCCAGAATTGAAGCAGCAATTTTCGATCTGGATGGGACACTTATTCCACGTAATTCTACTGAGAAAATAATTGTTAGACATTTTGTAAAAAATCTAAGTTTTTCCCTCTCAGGAACATTGCTTTATCTTGTTGAAAGTGCTCGACATAAAGATTTCAAGTCCTCCAAGGCATACTATCACGGGATTAAATACGCTACCTTTCTAACTGCTGTAAATAAATATTTTAGTGAAGTTTCTCTTAATGAATGGATTTCTGAGAGGGCAATTCATGAAATTGAGAGGCATAGAGAAGAAGGCAGAAAGCTCATTCTCCTCACCGGAGCACCTGAAGAAGCTGCAGTCCGATTTGGAAAGGTTTTAAAATTTGACCTGGTTGTATCTGCCAAAATAAAGGTGGTAAATGGTGTTATCACTGGAAAAACTGAAGGCCCATACCCCTACGGAAAAAAGAAACGGGACATACTCATTAAGCTCAGCGAATACCACAATATAGAGCTTAATAATTCTTATGGTTATGGAGATTCATTTGCCGACAGATTCTTTTTAAATATCGTGGGGAATCCTGTGGCAGTGAATCCAGATAAAAAGTTAAAAAGGTATGCAGTACATAAAGGATGGAAAATAGTTTACTGGTTTTAAATACTCATAACCAAAGGAGTAAAAAATGATAACAGATGAAGTATTCCTCGAGATTCTGGATACTATCAAAAAACAAAGTACTTGCTCCTATTACAAAACAGGGGCTTTGATAGTGAAAGATAATAGAATAGTTTCCATGGGCTATAACGGAACCCCTCCTGGTTTCCCCCAGTGCAATGAATTACAGGAAGTTCTTGAGTGGCTTGTGGAAAATCCTAAAAAAGCTCTTTCGCTTATAAATCCACTCACTGACCTTCAGCTGGAAAAAATGCTGAAAAACGAAACCTTAAAAAAATTTCCTCTTTTTTCAAAATATTCAGGAGTAAGAATAAGACCTATTTTTTCACGTTTAGTAGAGATTATTCCCATTATATTAAAAAAACTGGAAAAAGATGGAAGGATTGACCTTTATGATTTTAATTTTGTGCACTCCAGATACGAAATACATGCTGAACAGAATGCCATTGCTTATTCTTTAAGAGCAGGTACAAATATAGAAGGAGCAACAATTTATTCTGCTCTGCTCCCCTGTATGGAATGTGCCAAACTTATTGTTGCTTCAGGTATTAAAAGAGTAGTATACACTGAAGAATATATTGATAAAAGATTTAATGAGACTTCACGGGATTTTCTTAATATAAACGGAGTAAAAGTAGATAAGGTATAGTATAAATTTAGAATATATCTTGACAAAACATACTTTATATTTTATTTAATTTATTATAAGAAGTTTTGAAATAGTTCTTTGACAAAATCTCTCCGAGCCATTCTACCTACGGGAGAAATTCCTATGGTAGGTGGCCGCTGGGCATGTGGGGAAACCTGCATGACCTCCCGTGTTTGGAAAGGAGGGATAATTTAAAACATGGGAGGTGTAGCATGCCTGGAACTTATGCGGGTAAATTGCTCAGAATAAATCTGAGCACAGGGAAAATCAAAAAAGAAGATATACCTGAAAACCTCCTCAAAAAATTCATAGGCGGCAGAGGACTGGCATCTAAGTATCTGTACGATGAAATAGATCCCACAGTTGACCCTCTAAGCCCGGACAATAAACTCATATTTACCACAGGTCCCCTTACAGGAACTCCTGCTCCTACTGGTGGTAGATATATGGTAGTCACCAAAGGACCTTTAACGGGTACAATTGCATCCAGTAATTCAGGAGGATTCTGGGGGGCTGAATTGAAACGTGCTGGATATGATATGATCATAATTGAGGGCAGATCCGAAAAGCCTGTTTATATATTAATAAAGGACGATGAAGTTGCTATTAAAGATGCCTCTCATCTTTGGGGACTGAATACTCATGAGACTACAGACAAGCTCCTCGAGGAATCAGGCGAACATACGGCGAAAGTTGCATGCATAGGCCCTGCAGGTGAAAAACTCGTAAAATTTGCCTGTGTAATAAATGATAAGCACAGAGCAGCAGGAAGAACAGGTGTTGGGGCGGTGATGGGTTCTAAGATGCTTAAAGCTATAGTGGTTAAAGGAACCAAAAAAATTGTAGCCTTTGATGAAGAAAAATTCCGTCAGGTTATAAAAGAAAAGATTGATACAATGAGGAAAAATCCCATTACCGGTGAGGGACTCCCCAAACTTGGGACCAAAGTTCTGGATAATATAATCAACGAAAATGGCCTATATCCTACGAGAAACTTCCAGACCGGGGTGTTTGAATTTACCTATGAAGTCTCTGGAGAGGCCCTTGTGGAGAAAGGATACCTTATAAAAAATAAAGCCTGCTACGCATGCCCTATAGGATGTGGTCGTATTACCAAGTTACCCAGTGGTAGAGAAGGTGAGGGTCCTGAATATGAAACAGGATGGGCTTTTGGTGCAGCCTGTGGAGTCAAAGATTTGATAGCAATTACAGAAGCTAATTTCCTCTGTAATGAGCTTGGCCTGGATACAATTTCAACAGGTGTTACCATAGCATGCGCTATGGAATTGTTTGAAAGGGGCTTTATTCCTAAAGAAGACTTGAGCAAAGGACCCGAACTCAGATTCGGCAGTTCAGAAGCTATCGTTTACTATACAAAGGCTATTGCTTACAGAGAAGGATTAGGTGATAAACTGGCTGAAGGTTCTTATAGACTGGCAGAAGCTTATGGTCATCCTGAATATTCCATGAGTGTGAAAAGACAGGAACTCCCTGCCTATGACCCAAGGGGTGCTCAAGGTCATGCACTGGAATACGCAACCTCTAATAGAGGGGGCTGCCATGTAAGAGGATATATGATCTCACCTGAGATTCTGGGAGTTCCTGAAAAGCTTGAGACTCAAAAATTAGAAGGAAAGGCTCAATGGGTAAAAATCTTTCAGGATCTTACAGCAGTGATTGATTCTGCAGGCTTATGCCTTTTCAGCTCTTTTGCCCTTAATGCAGATGATTACAAAGACATGATTGTTGCAGCTACAGGATTTGATTACTCTACGGATGACGTAATGAAGTGCGGAGATAGGATATGGAATCTTGAAAGATTATTTAATCTCAAAGCCGGGATCAAACCCGAGGAAGACACATTGCCCAAGAGATTTCTGGAAGAACCGCTTCCGGAAGGCCCTCAAAAGGGTGCAGTGGTTAAACTTAGGGAACTTCTTCCGGAGTATTATAAAGTTAGAGGCTGGAGCGAAAAGGGAATACCCACAGAAGAAAAACTGAAAGAGTTAGAACTGGAATGATTTAAAAAAGGGTGGGATGCACCCACCCTTTTTTAAAATTAAAAACTATAAAAATAGTGGATATGTGAAAAGTGAAGATAAAGGTTAAATTTTTTACACTTTTAAAACTCTACCTCGGTATCGAGGAATATAAGGTGGAACTCGATAACAACTCAATCACGGTAAACCAATTACTCGATATTCTTGAAGAAAAGATTGGTAAAAAATTTACCTTTAAATTAAGAGAAGGAGGAAAACTCAAAAAAGGTGTAATAATATTAGTTAATGGGAAAAATGTTTTTCATATTAATGGTATCAATACTATAATAAAAGATGGCGATGTCATTTCCATGTTCCCTCCCGGAGGGGGAGGATGAATTTATACGCCCGACATATTCCCCTTTTAGGTAAAGAGGGGATAAAGAAATTAAAAAACTCCAGTGTTCTCATAGCAGGTATTGGAGGATTGGGCACTGTGGTTGCTGACATTCTTGTGCGAACAGGAATAGGTGAATTACATATAGTTGATTATGGAGAGGTAGACCTTCCGGATTTAAACAGACAGATTCTTTATTATAAAGACGACCTTGGTAAAAAAAAGGTTTATGCTGCGAAACAGAAGCTAAAATGGATAAGAGAGGATGTTGTAATTAAAACTTACACAGATTATATAGATGAAAATTTCAAATTACCTGAAAGAGTCCGGGTTATAGTCGATTGTCTCGATAGCTTCAAAGCAAAATTTGCTGTTGATAAAATTGCCGTGAAATATAACATTCCTCTTGTACATGCAGGTCTTAATGGTTTTTTTGGTCAGATTACCACAATAGTCCCCGGAGAAACTCCCAGACTTTGTGAAATTCTCTATGGAATGGAAAAAGAGAATAAAAAAATAATACCGGTCCTTGGCTCAGTATCCACTCTTCTTGGCGCGATACAGGCTCTTGAGGTTGTTAAATTACTGTGTGGTAAGGGAAACACACTTAAAGGAAAGCTTCTTATTGTTGATCTTCTTGATATGAGCTTTGAGACAGTGGAGTTAAGATAATGTACAGGTTTAATTCAATAGACTACGATATCTTAATGCATCCAAAGCTTGATCTTAAAAAACTCTACGTGGAATTAACCTCCCTGTGTAATTATTCCTGCAAATTATGCTTCAGGCAGAGTTTTACTGAACCACTTGGCCATATGTCACGGGATCTTTTCAAAAAACTCCTTAAGGATATCGATGACCTCCCTGAAATTGAATGGGTTGTTATAGGAGGAATTGGAGAACCATTGTTCCATCCAGATTTCAGATACTTCGTAACTGAAGTTAAAAAGAAAAATCTAAAAATTTCCATTTCAACAAATGGTTCTCTTATAAATGATGAAATGATAAATTTTCTGATAGACATCGGTGTAGAACGTGTGATTTTTTCTCTGGAAACAGGCGATATCGGGCATAAATGGAATAGGAAAATTATACATACGCTTGGGGAGCTTATAAGAAAACGTAATCTTAAAAAATCGGGAAAACCGGTACTTGGTATAGAATTTGTACTGACCAAGCAAAATGTAAAAGACCTTCCAAAAATTATAGATTTATGTCGGGAAAAGGAAGTTGATAACATAATCCTTACAAATCTTCTACCTGTCCACGATAAACTGGTTGGCTTCTCCCTTTACGAAAATCCAGACGAACACATTCATTATGTTAAAGAATTTGTGAAAAATACAACCATCAGATTCAATTTACAGATTCCGGAATTTACACTTCTCACTGAGAGACACTGCCAGTTTGTGGAGAAGAACGCAGCAGTTATTCGCTGGGATGGAGAGATTGCTCCCTGCTATAGATTTTTACATGATTCTATTGAGATTGTGTATGGAAGAAAAAAAGTAATATTTCACAAAAGTTTCGGAAATATTCTGGAAAAATCCCTCAAAAGTATATGGATATCAAAAGAATATGCATTTTTCCGTTTTAAAGTAAAAAATGCCCTTTTCCCTTCATGTACAGACTGTAAATTTAGAGATGGATGTCATTTTGCTATGACAACTGAAGAAGATTGTTGGGGTAATTCGCCAAGCTGTGCTGATTGTTTGTGGTGGAGAGGAATAATTGTATGCCCATGATAGTGAACATAAAATGTAAAACGGGCAGTATATGGTATAAAGGGTTTAAAGTTTGATAAAATGTAAATGCAAATTTTATTAGAATCAACATTCCCGTGGGAGCATTCTTAACACCATCTGGTATAATAGAATCGCAGATAAGAAAAGTATCTTTGAAAAGAAAGGAACTTGGGGCAGAACAAATTTTCTTTTTTGAAGATATTATGGTTAAACACGCCTGGCCTTTTACCGGCGAAAATGAAATAAAAAGATGGTCAAAAAGTCAGAGGAACGAGGACTTGCTGATGTACTCATTGTAAGTGGTAAACATACAGGAGAGGAAGTTGATGTGGAACATTTAAAAAGGGCGAAATCCTCAGCGAGAAAACCCGTGATTATTGGCAGTGATCTCAACGATAGAAACATGGAAATACTGATTAAATATGCGGACGGTGCAATAGTGGGAACTTATTTTGAGAAGGATGGGATATCGGGAAATTCGGTTGAACAATGGAGAGTGGAGAAATTGATGGAGAAGGTAAAAACTTTAAGGAGATAAGTTTACCATTTTGATCTGCGTATCCACTGCTTCCCGCATATTATCTTAAATGGACAGTTCTGACAGTGCTCCTTAGGATTTACAGTGGGAGTAAAGGGTATGCTGGAATCAAGTATCTCCTCAAT
>Ga0190304_1000279_pt1 | contig 23955 bp, 22 predicted proteins | sample 48700712_MG_FD_161670 | JGI IMG/M metagenome (GOLD analysis project Ga0190304, IMG submission 161670) | Hydrothermal vent sediment bacterial communities from Southern Trench, Guaymas Basin, Mexico - 4870-07-1--2_MG | ecosystem: Environmental > Aquatic > Marine > Hydrothermal vents > Sediment ...
AATGGGGCCGTGGGGTAGCTTGGTCTATCCTGCGGGCTTTGGGAGCCCGTGACCCGAGTTCAAATCTCGGCGGCCCCACCATACTAATGATCATATAAGTACACTAACGGAATGTTAAGGCTTTCAAAAGAGTTCTTAAATTTTACGCAAACAATATAAACCCTCTTTCAGACTAAACTCACGAAAAGCTTATATACTCCAATTGAAAGCTGGAGGTAGTGAGAGGGTGTACCTTCTAAAAATTTTAAAGGGGGCAATTCTCTGTGACGGCGAAAAAAACCTTTACAATATTTGATCACGAGTTAGTTCCAGAGCATAGACTCCTCAGCGAAGAGGAAAAGGAGGAACTCCTTAAGAGGTACAGAGTTAAGCTTTCTCAGTTGCCTCAAATCAAAGCAAGCGACCCAGCAGTCCAGGCTCTTGGAGCCAAGCCTGGTGATGTTATAGAAATAAAGAGGAAAAGTCCTACTGCGGGGGTTTATTACTATTACAGGATTGTTGTGGAAGATTAAAGTTTTTGAGGTGAGAAAATGAGAGGCCCTACTGTTGTTGAGGTTACTCCGGATGATCTTTGGGAAGTTATGAAAAGTTACTGGGACGAAAAAGGGCTTGTAAGGCAACATCTCGATTCTTACAACGCTTTCATTGATCATGGAATGCAGGAGGTAGTTGACGAATTCGGTGGGGTCAAGCCGGACATTCCAGACTTTGAAGTCAAATTTGGAAGAATAAGGCTAGGTGAGCCAGAGTTTCAAGAAGCTCACGGGCAGAGAAAGCCGCTCTATCCAATAGATGCGAGGATTAGGAACCTTACCTACTCAGCGCCAATCTTCTTGGAGATGATACCTGTTGTCAAGGGCATTGAACAAGAGTCCGTTGAGGTCAGAATTGGGGAACTACCTGTAATGCTCAAGTCTAAGGTATGCAGACTTTACGGCTTGAACGATGAGGAGTTGATTGCCCATGGAGAAGACCCTAAAGACCCAGGAGGATATTTCATTATCAACGGCTCTGAAAGGGTTATTGTGTCTATAGAGGATTTAGCACCAAATAGAACACTCGTAGAGATTGACGAAAGACAGAACAGGTACATAGCGAAGTGTTTCTCCTACAGGCACGGTTATAGAGCTTTGGTAACAGTGGAAAGAAGAAAGGATGGTCTGCTTTACGTTTCTATTCCAAATGTGCCTGGTGTTATAAAGTTCGTTTATGTCATGAGGGCTCTTGGGCTTGAGAGTGATAAAGAAATTGTCGATGCTGTGAGCAACAACCCTGAGATTCAGCAGGTTCTCTTTGACAATCTGGAGGATGCTAGTGACATACAAACTCAAGAGGAGGCTTTAGACTATATAGGAAAGAAGGCCATGCCAGGACAGCCAAAGGAGTATAGGCTGAGAAGAGCTCAATCTATAATTGACAACAATCTTCTCCCACACATGGGTGTTTCTCCAGAAGAGAGAATAAGAAAGGCCTATTACCTTGGAATGATGGCTCTTAAGGTTATTGAACTTTCCCTTGGGCTTAGAGGGGAGGATGATAAAGATCACTATGCAAACAAGAGGCTCAAGCTTGCTGGTGACCTCTTGAGAGATCTCTTTAGAGTTGCCTTTGGCCAGCTTGTTAAGGACATGCAGTATCAACTTACCAAAACCTACCAGAGAAAGGGCGAGAAATACACTTTCCATGACATCCAGAGGTTTGTAAGAAATTCCGTAAGGCCGGATGTACTAACAGAGAGAATTGAGCACGCTCTTGCAACCGGTGCATGGCCTGGAGGAAGAACTGGTGTAAGCCAACTCCTCGATAGGACTAACTTTATGTCCACTCTTTCTCACTTGAGAAGAGTTACTTCCCCATTGAGCAGAGAACAGCCTCACTTCGAGGCAAGAGACCTTCACGGCACTCACTGGGGAAGAATATGTCCAACAGAAACCCCAGAGGGTCCCAACTGTGGTCTGGTCAAGAATCTTGCACTGATGTCTCAAATAACAACTGCAATCCCAGAGGAAGAAGTTTTAGAATATCTGGAAACCCTTGGTATAGTGCACATTGAGGAGAAGAGACCAGAACCAGACGACTGGAGAATCTATCTGAATGGAGTTCTCATTGGAACTTACAAAGACGGCATTGGTTTGGTAAACAAGATAAAAGACGATAGAAGAGCAGGAAGAATCAGCGATGTAATAAACGTTGCTTATTATGAAGACGTTAGGGAGGTTTATATCAACAGCGATGACGGTAGAGTTAGAAGACCTCTCATAGTTGTTGAAAACGGCATTCCGAAGCTTACAAGAGAGCACGTTGAGGCCATAAAGAAAGGAACTCTTAAGTGGAGCGATCTTGTGAAGATGGGTGTGATTGAGTACCTTGATGCCGAGGAGGAGGAAAACGCCTATGTGGCAACCTGGCCTTGGGAAGTTACAGAAGAACACACTCACTTAGAAATAATGCCTGCCGCAATACTTGGTCTGCCAGCTTCTCTCGTTCCCTATCCGGAGCATAACGCTGCTCCAAGAAACACCTATGGAGCTGGCATGGCAAAGCAGAGCCTTGGTTTGGGTTGGGCTAACTTTAGAATAAGGGTGGATACAAGAGGTCATTTAATGCACTATCCACAGATCCCGCTCGTTAATTCAAGGATTATGGAGGCGGTAGGTTTCGAGCAGAGACCAGCAGGTCAAAACTTTGTAGTTGCAGTTCTCAGCTACGGTGGATACAACATGGAGGATGCTGTTATCATGAACAAGGCCTCCATCGAGAGAGGACTTGCTAGATCGACGTTCTTTAGAACTTACGAGGCTGAAGAAAAGAAATACATGGGTGGACAGACGGATAAGTTCGAAATTCCTGATCCAACTGTTAGGGGTTTCCTTGGTGAGAAATACTACAGAAACCTTGATGAAGATGGTATAATCTTCCCAGAATCGAAAGTGGAAGGAAAGGACGTTTTAGTTGCGAGAACTTCTCCACCAAGGTTCCTTGAAGAGCAGGCAGGATTGGGTGCTGGTATACTTCAAGGAAGGAGAGAAACGAGCATAACTATGAGGCCCAGCGAGAAGGGAATAGTAGACAAGGTCATATTAACTGAAACCGGGGATGGCACAAAGCTTGTTAAAGTAACGGTTAGAGATCTCAGGATTCCAGAATTTGGTGACAAATTTGCTTCAAGGCATGGACAGAAGGGTGTTGTAGGCCTTATAGTGCCTCAAGAAGACATGCCGTGGACAGAGAGCGGAATAGTTCCAGACTTGATAGTTAACCCACATGGTATCCCAAGCCGTATGACCGTCGGACAGCTCATCGAAGCAATAGGTGGGAAGGTAGCATCACTTAAGGGGAGAAGAATAGATGGAACTGCCTTCATTGGAGAACCAGAAGAAAAGCTTAGAAAAGAACTTGAAGAGCTTGGCTTCAGGCACAACGGAAGAGAGGTCATGTATGATGGAATCACCGGAAGAAGGCTTGAGGCAGACATATTCATTGGCGTTATATACTATCAGAGGCTCCATCACATGGTGGCAGATAAGCTCCATGCGCGTTCAAGAGGTCCGGTGCAAGTTCTTACCAAGCAGCCGACCGAAGGTAGGGCAAGGGAAGGTGGTCTTAGGTTTGGTGAAATGGAGCGTGATGTTCTCATTGGCCACGGTGCATCAATGCTCTTAGTAGAGAGATTGCTAGAGGAGAGCGATAAGACAGAGGTCTTGGTATGCGAGAGCTGTGGACATCTGGCAATCGAAGACAAGCGTAGGGATAAGGTTTACTGTCCGGTCTGTGGAGAAGAGGAGAAGATAAGCAAGGTAGAGATGAGTTACGCTTTTAAGTTGTTGTTGGATGAGATAAAGGCCATGGTTATTAGACCATCGTTAAAACTCAAGGAGAGGGTGTAGAGCTATGCACTCAATGAAAAAGGTTATCGGGAGCATTGAATTTGGTATACTATCTCCTCAAGAGATTAGGAAAATGAGCGCTGCTGAGATAACTGTACCGGACACTTATTCAGAGGACGGTTATCCAATTGATGGTGGATTAATGGATAGGAGACTTGGTGTTATAGATCCAAACCTTAGATGTGAAACCTGTGGAGCAAACTACAAAGAATGCCCTGGACATTTCGGACATATAGAACTTGCGAGGCCCGTTATTCATGTAGGATTTGCAAAGACAATATACAGAATCCTTGAAAGCACCTGTAGGGAATGTGGAAGAATCAAGCTGACTGATGAGGAAATAGAAGAGTACATGGCAAAGTTCAGTGTAAATGAAGCCAGGAGGGGTGAGATAGATGCCTTAGTAACAGAGATATACAAGAAGGCTAGGGAAAGGATGGTCTGCCCACACTGTGGTGCTCCCCAGTATCAGATAAAGTTCGAAAGGCCCACAATATACTGGGAAATAAGAAGGGATGAGGAAGGAAAGGAGTATAGGCATAGAATGATGCCAAGTGAAATTAGAGACAGGCTCGAAAAAATCCCGGATAAGGATCTCCCTCTTCTTGGTCTTGATCCTGAGAAATCAAGGCCGGAATGGATGGTTTTGACAGTTTTACCTGTTCCTCCAGTTACGGTAAGGCCATCAATTACTCTTGAAAGCGGTATAAGGGCTGAAGATGATTTAACCCACAAGCTTGTTGACATAATAAGAATTAACGCTCGTTTGAAGCAGAACATAGAAGCTGGAGCTCCACAGCTCATTATTGAAGACTTATGGGATCTCCTCCAATATCACGTAACTACATACTTCGACAATGAAACGTCCGGAATACCTCCAGCGAAGCACAAAAGCGGAAGGCCTTTAAAGACACTTGCTCAGAGGCTCAAGGGTAAAGAGGGGAGATTCAGGAAGAATCTTAGCGGTAAGCGTGTTAACTTCTCTGCAAGAACTGTTATCAGTCCAGATCCGATGATAAGCATAAACGAGGTAGGAGTCCCATTGGTCGTTGCAATGGAACTCACCGTTCCAGAAAAGGTGACTGAGTTCAACATTGAAAAGCTGAGAAAAATGATCCTCAATGGCCCAGAGAAGTACCCAGGGGCTAACTATGTGATAGACCCGCAAGGAAGAAGAATCCGCCTCATGGAGAGCAACAAAGAGAACATAGCGAACATGCTCGACATAGGGTGGACTGTTGAGAGACACCTCCTCGATGGGGATATAGTCCTCTTCAACAGACAGCCATCCCTTCACAGGATGAGCATCATGGCCCACAGAGTTAGGGTAATGCCCTACAAGACCTTTAGACTTAACTTAGCAGTCTGTCCTCCATATAACGCTGATTTTGACGGAGATGAAATGAATCTTCACGTTCCACAAACTGAGGAAGCACAAGCTGAGGCTAAGATATTAATGGAGGTTCAGAATCATATATTGTCACCAAGATACGGTGGTCCAATTATAGGTGGAATCCAAGACCACATATCAGGGGGTTATTTACTAACGAGAGAAGGGGCGTATTTCACAAAATACGAAGTTGAGCAGATGTTGATGTTTGCAGGTGTTGATGTGAAGGAGCTCCCAAAACCGGATAAGGTTGAAAATGGCATTGAATATTGGAGTGGAAAGACTATATTCTCCCTCTTACTGCCAAAAGACTTGACAATCTGGTATCGCAATAAGCTGTGCGATGATCCATCTCAGTGTGAGCCAATTGAAAAACTCATTGAAGAAAAGCTAGTGCCGAGTGAAGAAGAAATTAGAAAGGTTGCCACGGATGGGTTTGTTTACATCCGCAACGGCAAGCTTCTAAGCGGTGCAATAGACAAGAAGGCTTATGGTAGAGAGGACGGAAAGATTCTTGACGTTATAGTTAGGGAGTACGGTGTCGAAAGGGCCAGACAGTTCTTAGATCAAGTTACAAAGCTTGCAATATGGGTAATTACCCACAAAGGATTCACAACTGGAATAGATGACGAAGACCTCCCTGACGAGGCAAAGGCAAGGATTAGAGAGATAATAATGGAAGCGGAGGATAAGGTTCAGAGGCTAATAGAGGCATATAAGAACGGTGAGCTTGAGCCATTACCAGGTAAAACTCTCGAGGAGACTCTTGAGAGCAAGATAATGGCCGTGCTATCCGAGGCGAGAGACAATGCAGGTAAGGTTGCCGAGAAGTACTTGGGTATGAACAACCACACAGTTATAATGGCCAAAACCGGAGCTAGAGGTAAGATCCTCAATATTACCCAAATGGCCGCTATGCTTGGACAGCAGTCGATTAGAGGTAAGAGACTCTATAGAGGGTATAGAAACAGAGTGCTGAGCCACTTCAAACCTGGAGATCTTGGGGCTAGGGCAAAGGGCTTTATTGTGAATTCCTACAAAAGTGGATTGAGCCCTCAAGAGTACTTCTTCCATGCAATGGGTGGTAGAGAAGGTCTTGTTGATACAGCTGTTAGAACAGCACAGAGCGGTTACATGCAGCGCAGATTGATAAACGCTCTCCAAGACCTCAAAGTTGACTATGATGGAACGGTAAGAGATCCAACTGGAATTATAGTGCAGTTCCGCTATGGTGAGGACGGAGTAGATCCAATGAAGAGCTGGGGTGGAAAAACAGTGGACGTTGATAGAGTAATAATGAGGACTTTAATAAAACTCAGAGAGAAGGGGTGAGATGTTATGGTATCAAGCTCAACTATTAAAAAGCTTGTAGAGAGTAAAGCCTCCAATCTGCCAGAGAGACTTAAAGAAGAACTCTTGGATAAGCTCCTTACCTACAATGAAAAGTACAAGCTGAAGAAAGCAGAGATTGAAGCAATAATTGATGAGGTTGTTGACGAATATAAAAAAGCATTAATAGAGCCCGGAGAGGCTGTAGGAACCGTTACCGCCCAGTCAATTGGGGAACCCTCTACGCAGATGACTCTTAATACCTTCCACTATGCAGGTGTTGCTGAGATTAATGTTACTCTTGGTCTCCCCAGAATCATTGAGATTGTTGACGCTAGGAAGAACCCATCAACGCCAATTATGACCGTTTACCTTGACGAGGAGCATAGATATGACCCAGAAAAGGCCCGAGAAGTTGCGAGGAGAATTGAAGGGACAACCTTAGAAAGTCTCGCCAGAAGTATGACGCTTGATATACTCAATATGGAATTTGTGGTCGATGTTGATCCAGAGCGCCTTGAGAAAAGCGGTTTAACAATGGAAAAGATTCAGGCAAAGCTTGAGCGCTCATTCAAGTCAGCAGAAATCGAAGTTGATGGAAATACATTAATAATCAGAATGAAAAAGGCCAAGGGTGTTTCAACATTGAGAAGACTCGCCGATAAAGTTAAAAAGCATCGTCTAAAAGGACTGTCAGGCGTAGGAAAAACAATTATCAGGAAAGAGGGGGATGAGTACGTTATCTACACAGAGGGATCAAACTTTAAGCAGGTCTTAAAAGTTCCCGGCGTTGATCCGACAAGAACGAGGACGAACAATATCCATGAAATAGCAGAAGTGCTTGGCATTGAAGCAGCAAGAAACGCCATTATTGAGGAGATAACAAGAACAATGCAGGAGCAGGGTCTTGAGGTCGATGTTAGACACGTCATGCTCGTTGCTGATATGATGACCCTTGATGGTGTTGTGAGACCTATTGGAAGGCATGGCGTAGTTGGTACAAAGGCAAGTGTGCTCGCCAGAGCTGCATTCGAGATTACCGTCCAACACTTACTTCAAGCTGCCGAAAGAGGAGAAGTAGATCCCCTCAACGGTGTGGTCGAAAACGTATTAATCGGTCAGCCCGTTCCAGTTGGAACGGGAGTCGTTAGACTGGCAATGAAGTTACCAATTAAAAAATCCATAGAAGAGTAGGGAGGTGTAAGTAATGGATTTGGCATTTGAGCTTAGAAAAGCCCTTGAAACTGGAAAGGTTATCATTGGTTCAAACGAAACAGTTAGGCTTGCCAAGGTTGGGAGAGCAAAGCTTATTATCATAGCTAAAAACGCGCCAAAAGATCTTAAGGATGACATCAACTACTATGCAAAGCTCAGCAACATTCCCGTTTATGAGTTCGAGGGAACAAGCGTCGAACTAGGCACAATGCTTGGTAAGCCCTTTGTAATAGCGTCACTGGCTATAGTCGAGCCGGGGGAGAGCAAAATACTTGCACTGGCTGGAGGTAAGTGAGCATGCCACTCAAGCTAAATACAGACCAGATAAAGTACATAGCACTCTTTGAGAGCTTCACAGGAGCAACAGTACTCGATTGTTTAATTGATTCACCAAGGAATCGCTTAATATTTGTAATCAAGAAGGGAGAAATGGGTCTAGCATTGGGTAAAAGAGGCAGCAACGTTAAAAGGATACAGGGGATGCTAGGGAAGGATATTGAGCTGATAGAACACTCAGAAAATCCTGAAGAATTTCTCAAGAATATTTATAAAACAATGGGCGTAAGGATTAAAAAAGTCCACATAACTGAAAAGAAAGATGGGAAGAAAGTTGCCCTCCTTGATGTGAATCAGAGGGACAAGCCTAGGGCGATAGGTAGAGGGGGGCAAAATATAAATCTCGTTAAAGAATTAATGGAGAGGCACCACGGTATTGAGGAAGTTGTGGTAATTTGAGGTGATGATCATGGCTGGAAAGAAAGCCCCTTACGGTGAATTTGCTGGAAGAAAGCTCAAGCTTAAGAGAAAGAAGTTTAGGTGGAGTGACATAACCTACAAGAGAAGAGTACTCAGACTCAAGGAAAAGAGCGATCCTCTTGAAGGTGCCCCACAAGCGAGAGGAATTGTCCTTGAGAAGATTGCGGTTGAAGCCAAGCAGCCAAACTCAGGTATGAGAAAAGCCGTCAGGGTTCAACTCATCAAGAATGGTAAGGTAGTTACCGCATTCACGCCTGGTGACGGTGCTATCAAACACATTGACGAGCACGATGAAGTCATCATAGAGGGAATTGGAGGTCCAAAAGGTGGATCTATGGGTGACATTCCAGGAATTAGATACAAGGTTGTCATCGTTAACAGAACGTCCCTCAAGGAAATAGTTAAGGGTAAGAAAGAAAAGCCAAGAAGGTGATGTTCATGGCCAAACCGCTAGAAGAGAGATTTTTTGTCCCAAGGGATCTCAAGGTCTTTGGAAGATGGAGCGTTGAGGAAGTAGTGGTTGAAGATCCATCATTGAGGCCTTACATTAATCTTGAACCAAGAATCCTCCCACATACTCATGGAAGACACGCTAAGAAGCAGTTTGGTAAAGCAAACGTTCATATTGTAGAGAGGCTAATAAACAAGGTAATGAGAAGCGGTGCCTCAAGCTACAAGATTGGCGGTCACTTCATGAGAAGAGAGCACCGCTCATTGATGAGCAAGAAAATGAAGGCTTATGAAGTCGTAAAGGAAGCCTTCAAGATTATTGAGCAAAGAACAAAGCAGAATCCAATCCAGGTTCTCATTAAGGCGATTGAAAACTCCGCTCCAAGAGAAGACACCACAACTGTCATGTTCGGTGGAGTTAGGTACCACCTTGCAGTTGATATTTCTCCAATGAGAAGGCTTGATGTTGCTTTAAGAAACATTGCCCTCGGTGCATCAGCGAAGTGCTATCGCAACAAGATTAGCTATGCCGAAGCTTTGGCTGAAGAAATCATAGCTGCAGCAAACAAGGACACAAAGAGCTTCGCATACAGCAAGAAAGAGGAAATCGAGAGGATCGCACAATCCTCAAGGTGAGCTCTTTTATTTCTTTTTCAGTTGTATATCTGTGACACTCTCTCCTCTATATCTTTTAAACTCTTCAGAGAGCTCAAGCTCTGCTTTTAAGGTAATTAAAATTATGTTTGTTCTTTCTAAGGGTATCACAATAAAATCTAATCTTGTGCTCCCTACTCCTTGGAAGCCGAGATCTGGGATTTCTAATACAACGGAATTTGGATCATCCTTACTTCTCTGCAATTTTAGAGGATTCCAAGGATACCCATCAGGGGTCTTTAAATAAACTTCCGCACTGACATTTGGTGTTATCACGAGTCTCAAGCTCCTGAGCTTTCCTCCTTCTCTATGCCACACATGAACGCGAAAAGAAATTACATTCTCTGAGTAATATCCTCTCTCCATAATGGAAAGAGTTGCAACTCTCTCATCTTTTGAATTATAAAAGAGAGAATGAACTTCATCAGGTTCTCTGACTTCTTCACTTCTGAGATCTTCGACTGAAAGAGCCTTAACGCCCAATGTGCAAACCACAAACAATAGGATTATGGATATCAGCAGTCTAGAACTTTTGTCCATACTTATCCACCATTAGGTAGTTTATACTTTTGACATATTTATGCATTTTCCCTTCAAAGCTTAAAAAGAAGAAAAGTTAATGAGACAAAGCCTTTCCAAGCCACTTAGCTAAAGCCACTATTGTCAAAATAGGTGGTAATCCAGGAGCTTTTGGCAAAACACTTGCATCGCAGACGTATAGATTCCTTATTTTTGTTTCAAGATTCTCATCAACTACATTTCCAATAGCGGCTACTCCTCCGATGTGTGCTCCTTGCGGTTTTGAGACCAATATAGACTTGGCCCCGATATTTTCTAAGATTTCCTTTGCTATTGATGAACCCTCATTTACTCGTTTCCAATCATCTTTGGTCATTGCTTTTGAAACACTTCCATCAGGGTAAACTCTACCTGATGCATCATCTGCAGTTTTTACCATTATTCCCACGAGCTTGTTCGTGGGCATCATGAACCCTTTCATTCCCGCTTCCATGAATCTAACTGTTTTGTTAGCGTTTATATGGGGGGAGAGAATGAATTCTTTTTCCTCATGAAACTCATGATTCACAAGAGCCATAAGGGGTTCGCTTACTTGGTTCAACCCTTCTGCCTTCCTGTACACATTCACAAGAATATCAATGAACAAGTTTCTCCTTGCTTCGGATATTCCAGAGTTTTGGAGAATTATGGGGGTACTTAAGGCACCTGCTACTAGTATGATGTTATCACCTTTAATCTCCACATATCTATTCTTTCCTTTTCCCCTAATGCCTCTAGCATTTCCGTTTTCTGAAATGATCTGCTCTACCTTAGTTTCGTAAATCACATTGGTGCCATTAGCTATGGCGTCATTTAGGTAATCCAATGCAGTCCACTTTGCTCCTTGAAAGCATCCGAAAGTACAACTCCCACATCTGGTGCATTTAGCAAAGTCTAAAAATTTAGGCATTGGTTCCATTGTATATCCTAGTTCTTCTGATGCTTCTTTAATCCTTAAGGAAGCCTCTGGTAACAGACTCTTTGGTGTTGGAGCAATTTTCATTTCTTTTTCTGCTTCCTAGAATTCTTTTTCTAGGTTTATTCCAAAGTTTTTAAACTCTTCTTGAAGACATCTTGTTTCATTTGCACAGGAAACAACAGTAGAACCACCAGCCATTATAGTTCTCCACAGAATAACTCCTTCCTTGGAAGTTCTTGGAGTTTTGTATCCGGTCGTTTCAAAATATCTGAGGGAATCTCTAAATGTTCCGATTTTCCGTTCATATCTCCCAGCTTCGACAATTAGGACATTTTTTCCTCTTTTACTGAGTTCTTTTGCTATGGTTGCCCCTCCGGCACCGGAACCTACCACTATATATTCATATTCCGTAAAATTACCTCCTTTCATTGATTGATTAAAAAATGTGATTACAAAGAGTTGATTTTTCTATTGAGAAAGTGAACCTCAAGGTATATACGGTTTTGGCTGAATATTAGAAATATCTTGGTTTACTTTACAAGCTCCATAGTTTCATAGTAAGCTTTTTCCAATCATTTCCGTCGGTTTTTCCATGCCAAAGAAATTTAGGATTGTGGGAGCAATATCATAAAGAGTCGCATTTTCTAAGTTCACTTTCTCAAAGCCCCATAAAATCAAGGGAACTTTTATCACGGGTTTATTTAGAGACCCATGCATGCCTTCTACCCAGTAACTTGATCCTTTTATCCCGTTACATACTTTGTGAGAGCAGAACCAGTAACCCTTTTTGGCAGATACAATGAGCTCTCCACTGTTTGGAGTATTTAGGTGTGGTAAGTCCTCTCTGAAAAAGACATACTTTACACCAGGGGCTCTCTTCAATATTGAATACGCCTCCTCGGCTTCTGTGGGGGTTTTTAGATAAACGTGTGCCCCTCCTCCGGAGGAAACCCGTAGTGTTTCAATACCATGTTTTTTGAGATAATTTTTCAAGTTTACCCACGTGTGAACCCTCTCCTGCCCGTGATCGGCAAATATTATAAACGTATACTCATCCTTAAGCCTCTCCCACAAAACGTTTAATGCTGTATCTACGGTTTCAACGGCTTTCATAGCTTCGTCGCTCAAAGGCCCATAATCGTGTTGCATTCCGTCAATCGAGCAGAAGTGGACTAAAAGCAAATCGGGTTTGCATTCTTCATAGAGATACAGGGCTGAATTTAAAACCCAGCGATCTTTTCTCCAGTCTCTTCCGTGTTTACGATAGAGATTGTTATCACTGAAGAATGGTGGAAAGATCCTAATGTGAGTGTTGCTAAAAGGGGGCATTGTATAGCCACTAACAGAAGCGCTTCTTATTCCCTTTTCCCTAAGAATATCAATTACGGTTTTTGTCCTTATGACCTTATGGGGATTAAAAGCAATTTCATAGTCGTAGAAGTTTACCTTTCTATCGGATATCCTATCATAATAGCCGTTTTCTACAACGCCATGAATCCTTGGAGGAACTCCGGTAACTATGCTTGTATGGACTAAATCCGTAAGCGTGGGAAATATTGACTCAACAACTTCAAAAAATCCTTTCTCTGCTAACTCACTTAAAAACGGCATGTGTTTTAAATTGTAAACTCCATTGCCATCGATGCTTATAAGCGCGAGTTTTCTTCTCATAAAGTAAGCTACAAAAAGTAGGTTAAAAAGTTTAAGCTTGGCAATCACACCATATTGAAGTAATAATCGAGTGTCCTCTGCTTTCTCAACCGTAAAATCCAGCTTTTCTCTAGATATTTCTCAAGCTTCAGCTCGAGGAAGTTCTTGAGTTCATCAAGAGCTTCTTGGAGTGTATTAAATCTTCCCACCGGATTCCTCATGGCCTTTTTGACTCCAAGCCTTATCTGCCAAACCCCCACTGGGGCGTAATACTTTGGAGTTACTTCTCTGAAGACTATTATTCTTGCTTGTCTTCTTCTCTGCCTAAGAGTTTCAAGAACGCTCAATCTAGCTGCGTAATAAGCTCCAGTAGTCTCTTCAGCGTAGCCTTTAATCCCGCGAAAGTCCTCATAATCGTGAATCACCTCCGGTTCATCACTCCCAAATAGAGAACCCTTAAGCCAAACCTCAAGGAGCTCAAAAGCATAAGTTTCAGGCATTAAAATAACCGCATATCTGTTGCCTAAGAATTCGTAAAAGTAAAGCTCAAATTCATTTATGGGCTCATAATGTAGGATTTCTTTCCTTAGCCTTTTGCCTATTGTACCTTGCACTGCTGTGATGCTCCACCTTGTTGGAACGAGTTTTCTGCTGATTCCGAGGAGTCCAGCTGAGAGAAGTCTTATTATGTAATACTCATCAAAGCCCCAGTTGTAGAGCCGCATTATTGCCTGCTCGGCTTTTAGGTCATCACTAACTACGTAATCAGTTCTCCTTGGTATCCTTGGATTTTCCGTGAGCTCAAACTCAAGGAGTTCTGCCTTTGGTCCTACTGGAGGAGCAAATTCGCTTGGAAGAACTTTTAGAACTGGTCTTCTCTTGAGAAGAATCTCGCTGTCCACAGGCTTTACTGACATAGCCAGCTCTTGGACCTCTTCAAGAATCCTCCCGCTTTTTCTTACGTTAACCTCAGCTTTCATTTCCCCCATAACGAGGAGGGAACGATAGTAGAGAACGTCTCTTATTGTTTTATTTTCCCATTTCAGAGGGTTGTCGAGATGAGATGTATCTCCCTCTATTGGGGGGACAAGAGGCCCGATGCGGACTTTTGGATAACCGTATTCGCCAACGAATATGCTTGGAGGGGATGAGCCAAAAATTTCTCTGCGGTTTATCTTCTGCTCAACACTCTTTGCTACCCTAAAGCGTTCGAGAATTGGGCATGTAGGGCGACCGCAGAGAAGTTTCCTCCCCTTGCATAGGGCACACAGTTTTGAGTTAAAGAGCTCCATCAGTTTTAAATAGAAGGCAGAAGTATTTATATCTATCCTCGGCGTTGCCTTTTGCGAAAGATTTAAATACCCTCCCAAACTCCTTAATGTTGGACGTGCCGCGGTAGCCTAGCCTGGTAGGGCGCCGGCCTGCTAAGCCGGTGGGCGTGGTCCCTCCGGGGTTCAAATCCCCGCCGCGGCGCCAGAATATCTTCTTCGGGGTAAAATGCCGGGATAGCCTAGAGGTGAGGCGGCGGACTGCAGATCCGCTTTACGGGGGTTCGAATCCCCCTCCCGGCTCCACTAAATGTTCTTTAATCCCGAGCCGGTAAGGGGTATTAGGACTCTCGAACCTTTCTCGAAATACTCGTTTTCTAGAAGCACTTTAAACCCCGCATACGCAACTGCTGAAGTTGGCTCAACAAGAAATCCCATAGATATCAGCTCACCGAGAGCATCGTTTATTTCCTCATCACCTACGGAGACGCATGTTCCCTCTGTATTCCTCAACGCTTCAAGCATCTGCTTCTTCCTTGGAGGATTAGGAATTGCTATTCCCTCCGCTAGCTTACTCCTTTCGGCACTTCTCTCGCATAAACTTTCGTATCCCTTTCCCTGAATTGCAATCATCCTGGGGATCCTCGCTCTCTCGAGCTTCTCTAACTCTTTGAAGCCTTTGTAGAGACCCAAAAATAGAGTTCCACTACCCGTAGGTATTAAAGCATAGTCTAAACTCCCCACTTGTTCATAAACCTCATAAGCGACTGTTTTCGTTCCCTCAATAAAGTAGGGGTTATACCAATGCGAGATGTAAACTCCTTCTTGAAAATTCTTTGCCATTTCGTGCACTTCCATTCTTGAGCCTTCAATTTCATGAACTTCTGCCCCTAGTAGCTTGAGAAGTCTCCTTTTTCCTTCGCTTGTGTGTTTTGGAATGAAAAGGTGGGTTTTTATGCCCTCACTCTTTGCAAATAGTGCCAGGCTTAACGCTGCATTTCCTGAGGAATCAAGTGTTATCTCTCTTATTCCCTCTTCCTTCAGCTTTGCAATGGTAATATAGGTGCCTCTGTCCTTAAAAGAGCCGCTGGGCATTAGATATTCAAGCTTAAAGAAAACTTTGATGCCTTTAATCCTTCTCTTGACCACCGGAGTTATTGGGAGCGTTAATCTCGGCAAAAACTCCTCTTTCACAGGCAGAAAATTGAGATATCTTCTTATGTCCATGAATTGTCTTTTCAGCAAACTGTCGAAACTGCCCTTCTTCTCATCGATGTACTCTAGAGTTCCGCCGCATTCGCACACAATTTTAAAGCCCCTGTAAACCCTTCCACATTTCAGGCATTTTAACATGTTCTCCCCCTTTGCAATAGGGGTTTCATTTATATATCCCTTTTCCAAACTCCGTGTAGGGGTGAGGAAAATGAAGAAATTTATGCCTGCCGATAGGCCTCAGACTGAAGAGGGCTATCAATATCACATAGCCTGCAAGCCTGGTGACGTTGCTAGGTATGTTCTTCTCCCAGGTGACCCCGAGAGAGTTCCCAAGATAAGCTCCCTTTGGGACGAGGCAAGAGAGATAGCATTCCATAGAGAGTATAGAACTCATACCGGCAAATACAAGGGAGTTCCTATAAGCGTTACATCGACGGGAATAGGTGGACCTTCAACGGCAATAGCGATAGAGGAATTGGCAGCGATTGGTGCTGACACGTTTATTAGAGTTGGATCAACAGGAGCAATTCAGCTTGGAATTGAAATTGGAGACTTGATAATAGCAAAAGCAGCCGTTAGACTTGAGGGAACATCAAAGCAGTACGTAAGAGTTGAATATCCCGCAAGTGCTGATATTGAGGTTACTTTGGCCCTAATTGAAGCCGCAGAAACCTTGGGAGTTAAATACCACATAGGAGTAACGGCCTCCACCGATAGCTTCTACGTAGGGCAAGCACGGCCTGGTCTAAACGGCTACTTCCCAAGCTTTGCGAAGAATCTTATAGATGATTTAAGACAAGCTAAAGTTACAAATTTTGAGATGGAAGCTGCAACGCTATACACTCTGGCGAACCTTTATGGTCTCAGAGCTGGCTGTGTCTGCGCTGTCTTTGCAAATAGAGTAACCAATGAGTTTGGAAAAGCTGGGGAAAAAGAAGCAGCATTAGTTGCAAGCGAAGCTGTTAAAATCCTCCACGAATGGGATGAAGAGAAAGAGAAAAAAGGCAAGAAGCATTGGTTTCCAAGTTTGATGAAACTTTAATTCCTTTTAAAGCTCCTAAAACTCTTGAGATTCAGTGCTGAGAACATTGTTTGATGTTCTCTCAAGCTTCTTAAAAGGAAGCCGCTTTTTGTAGGAGTGGTGCGGGGGACGGGATTCGAACCCGCGTAGCCCTACGGCACCGGATCTTAAGTCCGGCCCCTTTGGCCAGGCTCGGGCACCCCCGCTCATAAGTGAAAGAGCAAGGTTTGATTAAAAAGCTTTCGGTATTAAAGATTAAAAAAGGTAAAGCTTAAAAAGAAATGCTTGTAAGTGAACACAGTCAAGATCATGGAGGGATTAAAATGGCGAGGTTTCCTGAAGCTGAGGCAAGAATATTTAGGAAGTACATATGTATGAGGTGTGGTGCCACTAACCCCTGGAAAGCAGAGAAGTGCAGGAAGTGCGGATATAAGGGACTAAGACCAAAAGCTAAGGAACCAAGAGGAGGAGCAGGACGTTAGAGCTACTTAAGCTTGTTTAGTGTTTCTTCTATAAATTTTATTCCATCTCCAAGAAGTTTTTCTCCCTTTTCTGTGAGTTTGTAATATTTCCTTGAGGGCTTTCCAGTTTCGCTTTCCTGCCATTCTGAGGTTACATATCCATTGTGTTCAAGCTTATAGAGTACTACATAACTGCTCACCGTCGCAGGTTCAAACCCGAATCTCTCTCTTATTTCATTTTTGAGCTCATATGCGTACATAGGTCTGTCCTTTAGCAATCTCAGTATGTAGATCCACAGAACTTCCTTCGTCATCTTTTCTTGGAGTCTCTCCATAGGGGTTGTCATATATATCACCCTCAATGATACATACTATCCATCCTTAAAACTTTTATGCTTTGTAAATATTGAGTTTTCATACAATTTAAACATTTTGTCATTGTAAAATTCGAAAGCAAAAGTGTTTTAATGATAGAAACTCTAAAGACAAATGGTGGAGAAGCATGAATCTTGAATTTGGTGGAATAATGGGTGATATGGGAATCGGGGCTATTGTTGGCTTTATAACAGGTTACGCGCTTAAAAAGTTCATAAAAATAGTGCTCACATTGATAGGCGTATATCTGTTGAGCCTTTTCTGGCTCCAGCAGAAAGGTGTCATAACCATAAACACGGATGCCCTCTTCAACCTTGCAGAAAGTGCAACTACCTCAACTTTAACACTGGCCGATAAGGTAGTGGGGATTTTACCGGGAACGGGAGCATTTGTTGCGGGCTTTTATTTAGGATTCCGTAAAGGTTAAATCCTGCTTTATTTATTTTCTTTGTTATGAGCTATGAGAAAAAAGTCATATTACGACACTCAATAGCGAGTATAGTGGCTCTTGCCCTTTTTGGCCTCAGCAGGCTTATTTACAGCATAGTTGTTTCAAGAAGATTTGGTGTCGAAGTTCTAGGAAGGGTAAATTCACTAATATCACAGGCATTTTTACTGGCTGTCCCGTTAAGCTTTTTTGCCGTGGCTTTAGGGAAATATACCTCTGAGTTCTTGGGAAAGAGAGAGATGGAAAAAATAAAATCCATGACCATGTTAGGATTTTCTTTTCCTTTTATTGGCCTAGTCTTGATTCCTTTTAACTTTTATTTGGCTATTTTAGCAGTTTTGAGAGCGCTTCAGCTAACATTTCGGAGCTTTATTTATGGTCTTCATCGGGGTGAGATTTACGCCTATGCAATGCTAGGAGCGTTTATTCTGTTTATTGGAGGATTTCTTTCAGAAAATTATTATTTTCCCTATATTGGCCTTCTTTCTGGCGTGGTTATCTTCGGATTTTTATATCTCTTTAAGGAGAGACTATTTGGGAAACCCACTCCCAGCACCTTTAAACTTCTCTTAGAATATTCCAGCTTTGCATTTCTTGGGGCAATTTCAGGAGTTTTTCTTGTCCAAGCACCGTATTTCCTAAGCGAGAGATTGGCTTCCCCTAAAGTTGCCGGCGTTGTCTCGGCTTCTCTGTCAGCGGCGTTTCTATTGACCTACCTACCTCAGGTTTTTCAATCGGCTATAATGCCATTGTACTCCTACAAATACGGGAAAGATGAGATGGAATACGTAAAGTGGCTTGTCGAAGAGTCTACAAAGATACTTTCTTTTTTAGTAGCTTTGGTTGTTTTCTCTCTTTTACTTGTGGGCAGGGAGATTTTATCGCTTCTCTTTAGGTTTTATCTGGGCAGTGAGTTCTACTTAGCTCTCATAGCAGTGGAAACCTACATAGCCTATAACCCTAGTATAGTGGCATTGAATTCAACAAAATATGTGAGAGAAGGGACCGTTATTGCTCTTTTGGGAGCTGGAGTTTCTCTAGTTGCTTGGCTATTATTGATTGGGCCCTTTAAGGAATATGGTACTGTTTTGGGGCTCTTCTTGGGATACCTTTCGATACTAATTGGAACATCTCTCGTGGCAAACAAAAAACTAAAGGTATCATTTGAGTGTTACACTCAATTTGTGGTGGCTATTTTGTTACAATCTACTATATTTATTTCAAAAATCCTTCTGCTATTGGCTTTCGTGGCATATCTATGGCTCTTCAGAAAAGAAATAAGAAAGACACTAAAGCTTCTCAAACCTTTCCGTGGTAGAGGATTTTAATGAGCTCCTCTGATAATCCTTCTGCTTTGATCTTATCTTCTATAATCTTCTTGTCATAGTCAACCTCTACGAATTTTGTGTGCAGGTTGTCAACGTTTATGATAGCAAAAGTTGCCTTATGCTCCTTTCCGGGAGGGAATCCAATGCTACCCGGGCATACTATTCTTCCATACCTCGTCATGGCATTCATAGGAAGTTTTGGAGATGCCACCAATAAGAGTTCATAATCTTTCACTGGTCTCATAAGGGCTTCATAATACGTGGTGGATTGCTCTGGAAGAACCTTACCTTCGAATGGGTTTAAGGGACTCCCATAAACTCCAAAAATATCGTTTTTACCGATTTTGTCGACGAGATATATTGGCAGATCTCTTATGAACTCCCTTCCCTCATGGCCGAGCTTTTCCCATGTGTATTTTAAAGCTTCTTTTACGTATGGCTCAAGGGCAAGTTTGTCGAGATAGCCGGGCCCCTCTGCATGTGGATCGCTCATAGCTATTATCTGGTCGAATTCCCCACGAATTATCTTCACATGGTTGTCCTTCATTAGGCCATCGAGAACATCGAGAACTTCCCTTGGGTATGGGAACAATCCAACTATGTTTCCAAGTATGTAACATTTTTTAATGTCATAACCTTCTTCTTTAAGCTCTTCAATTCTCCCAAGGGCCTTTACGAGGGCTGGGAAGTTTCCGTTGATGTTTGCCAATACTGCCACGTATCTCATTGTATCAACCCCCTCTCACTTTTTCTAACTTTTGTTTACTAAAAGAGGTATTTAAGCTTTTCGAAATCTATGGAAAATCAAAAGGGTAGGAGCTTTCGTTTCTTTTTCTTTTCTTGTTTGATCCTTGCATTGCTGAACAGATAGAGCATAAGTGCATCTTCTATCATTCCTCTCACCTCCTTGCTTTGTTAGAACATCATCTCCATTTTGAGGCCCTCTGAAAGAAACGCTTTATATTTTAATTACCAAGTGTTACTTAAAAATTTTTGGTTATTTTCATGTTAAGGTTACAGAGAGAAAAAAAGGTTTTGACGCCCCGGCGGGGATTTGAACCCCGGACCTCGAGGTCCGCAGCCTCGCGCCCTATCCAGACTAGGCCACCGGGGCATCAAGGGAACTTTTGGAAGAGAGCTTATAAATTTTGCCCGCAACTTTCCTCATAGTGATTACCTTGTGAAGCCCTTGCCCTGAGTGTAGCTACAAAAAATGCGAATGCGTAAAGATGAAAAAGAAATAAGGTTGACGAAAAAGTTGCTGAGGTTGTGGATAAGATTTTTACGATTGAACCTGGCACCTACATCCCACATTTGGACAGTGGAGGATAGAAGATGTTGTTGTGGAGGAAAAAGGCTTACAAAAACTGAAAGGGAACTAATGGTTTTTTGAGCCCCCTACATAGACCTCAAGAACTTTTATGTCTCTTAGCTCTTCCTCTTTAGAGTCAAATGGGTCCCGATCTACTATAATAAAGTCTCCAAATTTGCCCTCCTCAAGAGTTCCAAGTTCATCCTCGGCATGCATTATATAGGCAGAGCCATAGGTATAACTGTGGAGGCTCTCCTCAAGAGAGAGGCATTCACCCTTTGTATAGTTATAGATCTCAATGCCTTCGAATTTGCCCCTGGTCACTGCCGCATAGATGCTTTCCCAGGGATTTACAGGCTCTATAGGAGAATCTGTACCAAAACCTATCATAACCCCTTCTTCAAGCATGCTCTTGAAGGGGTAAACCCATTTTGCTCTTCTTTTTCCAACTCTCTTCACTGCCCACCAATCACTTATTACAAATCTTGGTTGGACTGAAGCAACAACTCCAAGCCTCTTCATCCTCTCTATTTGGTCTTCCCTTAAAATTGATGCATGTTCTATGCGGTTCCTCTCTCCTCCAAGCTCCTCATAAATGCCTAGGATCATGTCTGTGGTTTTATCACCTATTGCGTGGATTGCCATCTGGAGACGTAGCCGATGAGCTTCTTGAACTATTTTCTTTAACTCTTCTCTGCTTATGTTGGGATGTCCGGTAGTAGGAGAATCTTCATAGGGTGTGGAAAGCCACGCTGTCCGAGCTCCAAGGCTTCCATCGGCAAGAACCTTTATTCCCATAATCTTTACCCTCTTACTCCCAACTCCTCTAGTAAGGCCAAGCCCTTTCAATTCTTCAAGAAGGGAAGGACTTAGATATACAAACACCCTAATAGGGAGCCTACCTTCGTTATCTAGCTCCAGAAGCGCTCTAAGGCTTTTCTTATTTACACTCACGAAGCCGACACTTGTAACACCCTGTGAAAGGACAAACTTAGCTCCTTCTTCGATAAAGTGTTTGTAATCTTCGACCGTTAAACTCTCGCTGATAATCTCCCTTACCTTTTCTAGGGTGTTTTCTTTTATTATCCCGGTTTCAAGGTCTGCATCTTCGCCTTCTTCTAGGCTTACCATCTCCATAGCTTTCGTGTTCAAAACAGCTGCATGAAAGCAGGTTCTATACAAAAGCACTGGTTTGTTGTCAGCGATCTCGTCCAAATCCTTTTTTGTGGGATACCTTCCAAGCTCTTCCTGATCCCATCCAAAGCCGAGAATCCAGCTTGTATTCGTTTTGTTAACATAATCCTTAAGCTTCTCCTTTAATTCCTCTATGCTTTTTGTCCCCTTTAAATTGAGCATTTTCAAAGACTGCCCGAGGAAATTTAAATGAATATGGGAATCTATGAACCCCGGCAGGACAATTTTTCCCTTTAAATCTACCACTTCTCCTTCAAGTTCCTCAGCAATTTTGCGAGCCTTTTCACTATTTCCAGTGTAGATCACCTTTTCATTGCCTGTAACAATGGCTTCTGCAGTTTTCAAGGGTTTAAAAGACAGATAGATCTTTCCATTCACAAAAGCCCTGATCAATTTGTCTCCCCCTCTCTGGGTTGTTGTTTGACTTTTATATTTTCTTTGGCTGGCCTATCAAAAAGTCCTTAAGTTGGGAGGTGTAAAATGTGATAGCCGATGAAGAGCGGTTTCGGAACTGAAGGGTGATGTCACCAGCTATCGCTGAGGCTCATATTTATAAATTCGTCCGGTAATCATACCCCGGTGAGGGCAAATGTTCGGGAAACTTAAGGAGAAATTAAGCTCATTTGTTGATAGGGTTGCCCAAACTGAAATAAGTGAAAAAGACGTTGAGAATGCACTATGGGATCTTGAGCTAGAGCTTTTAGAGGCCGATGTGGCATTGGAGGTTGTAGATGAGCTTAAAGAAAAAATAAAACAGAAGCTCGTTGGACAAAAGGTTAAAATAGGCACAAACAAAAGGGAGATTGTTGAAAAAGCCGTTAGAGATGCCGTTCTCGAAGTTTTAACGCCTGAAAAACACATAGATCTTCTTGAGATGATAAAATCAAAAAAGGGAAAGCCGTTTGTGATAGTTTTTGTTGGATTCAACGGGAGCGGAAAAACTACCACAATAGCAAAACTTGCCAACTGGCTTAAGAAAAATGGTTTAAGCGTCGTTATAGCTGCGAGTGATACCTTTAGAGCGGGAGCAATAGAGCAGGTAGAGGAGCACGCTAAGAGAGTTGGTGTTAAGATCATCAAACATGGCTACAAATCAGATCCAGCTGCAGTAGCTTATGATGCCATAGAGCATGCAAAAGCAAGAGGCATCGATGTGGTTTTGGTTGATACAGCGGGAAGAAACGAGCTGAACAGAAACCTCATGGACGAAATGAAGAAAATAGTTAGAGTCACAAAGCCAGATCTCGTTATATTTGTGGGTGATGCACTTGCTGGAAATGCAATAATAGAACAGGCAAGGCAGTTTAATGAAGCTGTCAAGATTGATGGCGTTATTTTAGCGAAACTCGATGCAGACGCAAGGGGAGGTGCGGCATTGAGCATAGCACATGCCATTGGTGCTCCGATACTTTTTGTTGGAGTTGGTCAGGGATATGACGATTTGATGCTCTTTGATGAAAAATGGATGCTGGGTAAGATTTTTGGTGAATGAAAATAATCTCTGGTCCGGATTCAATAACAACCCTGTAATGACATACAATGACAAAAATGTCGACTACTGCAGAAAAGGTGCAGCAAAGGTTGGGTAGGGCAAGAATGAGACTTATCACATGAATAAGGGGCCTTATATTAGCTTCAATGACTGTTCAGCTTGTGATTAATGGAATTAAAGGAGCTTTTGAACTCTAATCGCAACCTTTTTAAATTTTTTAGGTAACCCTAATCGTGGGTGAGAAGTTGATAGTAGCTGAGAACCTGACAGTTTATTATGACAACTACAAGGCAGTTGAAGATACTACTTTTAAGCTAGATAGTGGAGAGACTCTTCTTTTGCTGGGCCCGAATGGTGCAGGAAAAACAAGTCTTCTTAAAACTATCGCGGGGCTTCATCAATCTTACACAGGCAAGCTTCTTGTTTTTGAAAAGCCTCCTGCTGAGGTTAGAGATTTGATCTCTTACGTTCCCCAAAGCTATTCGTTAAATGAACGCGTGCCTTTGAAAGCCATTGAAGTCGTTGCAATGGGGGCTCTCTACAAAAAGGGCCTCATTCACTTTAATATTCCAAAGGCACTCTTAAAAGAAGCTGAAGAAGCTTTGGAGTTTGTGGGCCTTGGAGATCTAAAAAACAAAAGGTTTGCAGAACTTAGCGGTGGGCAGAAGCAGAGGGTGTTACTAGCAAGGGCGCTCGTTTCAAAACCTCGACTTCTCCTTTTGGACGAACCTTTGTCTGCCTTGGATCCAAGTGCCAGAGTGGAAGTTGTTTCAGTCCTTGCAAAAATAAAGCGTGAGATGGGATTAACAATGATAATAACAACTCACGACCCGAATCCATTAACGGAAATAGGAGATAAGATCATGCTCATCAATAAGAGACTTATAGCCTTTGGAACCCCGGAGGAAGTTCTGAGAGATGAGATAATTACCGAAGTTTACGGACCTTTGTCTAAAGCAGTTAAGGTTGGGGAGAGAATGTACTGCTTTATAGGGGATGTTCATCTCTATAGGAGGTGAAGAAATTTGATTCC
>Ga0190304_1000281_pt1 | contig 23940 bp, 20 predicted proteins | sample 48700712_MG_FD_161670 | JGI IMG/M metagenome (GOLD analysis project Ga0190304, IMG submission 161670) | Hydrothermal vent sediment bacterial communities from Southern Trench, Guaymas Basin, Mexico - 4870-07-1--2_MG | ecosystem: Environmental > Aquatic > Marine > Hydrothermal vents > Sediment ...
TCATCAGCGGGAAACTTTAGTGCAAACATTAAATCTTCTGTTAATGTCTCAAATTTTAGAAGGGGAAACAATACAATAAAGATAGTTTTTAATACTTCCAATTTGACTGAGATGTATCTGGGAGGAGGATTTTTAAGGGTAAATTATAATACAACTGAATTTTTTGAGGAAAAAGAACAAGGGAAACAGAGATATTATTTCCCAAGTATAAAAGGCCTAATAAACATATATGACAGTTTTTATATTCCGGGAGATTTAAACAATATGAGTATTTATCTGCATTATAATAATACAATAGAGGGGAGTGCAATTTATCTAACAATAGCAAATGCGACAATCTTTCGAAGCAATGCAACAGGAGAACATAATATAATTTTAAATAATACGCAAATATTATCAAAATTAACTAATGCCGGCTTAAGTTATACAAATTTAAGCAGAAAAACTGTACCACTAAGATTAGGAACCGAAACTTTAGCTTTAGAACAATACTTTGGAGTTAGTGATGCAGCCTTAATAACAGATGTCAGCGGTAGTATGAACTGGAGAATGGATCAGAACTGGGTTGATGGAGTAGCGAGGGCATGCAACGACACAAATTTGGAAGACCCAAGCACTCAAAGAATTAGTGTAGCAAAGTGTGTTGATAAAGATTTTGTTGATAGCATGCTGAATGTTTCTGGCAATAGAGTTGGTTTGGTTTCTTTTACAGATTTCGTATATGATACCCATGAACTATCCAACAATAGCATAAGTTTAAAAAATCAGATAGACAGCTATACGCCATTATGGGGTACATGTATTTGTTGCGGTATAAACGAGGCTATGGATCTGCTTGAAAAACTTTACGTAGTAGATTTAATTAGTCAAGGAGATGTCTGGAGATATACAGCAAACTATTCAACCATAGAACCACCTGTGATAAACGGCTCTGATTGGAAAAGTTTGGAATATAATGATACGAATTGGAGTTCTGGAAGGGCAAGTTTGGGCTTTGAAAAAAATGCTTCTTGGCATTTTCAGAACTGGAATTATAGAGTGCCAGTAGATATTTTAAATACGGCAGGAAATCTAACCGATTCCCAAATTAAAATAACTTACGACTTCTCAGAAGAGTACAGCAATGGAAATATTCAGCAGCATTGCCAAGACATAAGATTTACCTATTACAATTATACCTCTGGAAACCAAACAGAGATACCTTACTGGATAGAAGAATGCAATCTATCCGAAAATGGCAACGCTATTATTTGGGTTAAAGTGCCTTTCTTAGAAAATAATACCTCCACAAGAATTTATATGTATTACGGAAATTCTACAGTTAACTCTAAAAGCAATGGAGACGCAACTTTTGAATTCTTTGATGATTTTAATGGTGCAAGTCTAAACTCAACCAAATGGACACATGTTCAGGGAAGTTACAGTGTAAGTGATTCTGCATTTCACGGGAATGGAGGGAATAGTATTGAATGGATTAGAACTCAAAACTATCAGATATCAGGTAGCGCGATAATCGAATTTAGAATGAAACCGGACTTTTCTTCTGGAGATTGGGACTCAGGAATTGGAGTGGGAATTTCTGGACAAGGTACTGCTTCTGGATTTGTGGATGATTACGGTACTGGGGACCCAATGACCATAATGAATAATTTATGGTGGAGCGGTTCTTCAAACAATGATATTACAAGAAGTGATTTCAATACATATCATATCTATAAAGTAATTATAGATAATCTTACGGATACCAGATATTTTTACGATCTGACCGATAATAGAATCCATAGTAAGAGCCGTGCTGAATTTGGCTATATATGGTTAATTACCGATAGCGAGACGCCTTTAAGAGATACGAGTTATGATTGGATTTTCGTAAGTAAATATGTTGATCCGGAACCAATAATTACCTTTGGCATAACAACAAATATTGGTAATAATAGTGGTAATTATTATTTCAGAAAAAAATTTTATTTAACGAGGCATAATTTAATAAATGAATCAATTCTATATGTTTATTCAGACGATAATGCCGAAATTTATTTAAATGGCTACTTAATAGATAACGATACTCAAGAGCATAATGCAACTTACTGGAACAGAAAAATTGCTATCAATATATCTTATTTCAAAAATGGAGAAAATATTGTTGCAGTAAAGCTTAGAAATAACGACAATGAAAGTGCAAAATTTGATTTAAAATTGGAAGCAACATTTGAAAGAAGGAAGGCAATGCTAGTAATGAGTGACGGCCAAGCTACTATCAAATGTGCTAAACAAGGTACAGGAAGTGCAACTAATGACGCCATTCAGGCGGGATGCGATGCGAGAGATCAGGGAATTTTAGTTTATTCTGTTGCCTTTGGCAGCGCCGCTGATAAAACAACTTTACAGAAAATTGCCTGCTGGAACTGCTCTGCAAATGATTGGATTTCGGGAGAGGAAGGAGACAATTGCTCCAGATTTTATCAAAGCAGCAATGTTACAGAATTAAAGAAAATCTATAAAAAAATTGCTTCAGAAATAGCCAATTTATCTCTAGAACGACAAGTACTGGGCGTTGGGGGAAATATAAGCTGGGCGAATAATTATTTATATAATGATTCTCATATTTTGTTTAATTATAATGAAACTCCCATCAACTTCAGTTTCGGAGAATTCTCCCTGACTATAGAGAATAATTTCACTTCACCGGGAATAATTAGTTTAATTAAACCGAATGAAACGGAAGTTTTAGATGCAAAGATTACTTCTTATTCTGGAGATTACTGGACCAGTTTGGTTGTTTTAACAAACTCAACTTCAAAAAACCGGACTATTTATAATTTATCAAGATATGGCGAATATGAGAGATTGGGAGACCCATTTATAATATCAATACCGGTAAAGTATATTGCCAATGGAACAAACAATATAACTTTGATGATTGGTCTTGGCAAGGATAATCAAACACTGGGATCAAATGACAGTAAATTAATCTACTCTTTGAAAGTTCCAGGTTTTGTTGGTTACGGATCTGTTTTTAATACTTCAGAAGAAGCAAAAGAAGATGCAATAAACAGACTGGAAGAAAAAATATACAATATAACGGGACAAAATATTTCGGTTTTGAGAATCGATACCAATACAAATATTATTCGCGGAATAGGAACGTTATCCAATACAAGTTTGGTAAAATTAGTTTATTCGAAAAAATAATAATGAAAAAAGGCGTCTTATTCTCGTTGATTCTGGTCTTAATAGCGCTAATTATATTTTCAATATTAATTTTGCAGAGAGAAACAATTTCCTTTGAGAGAAAACAACTTTCCCTGAAACAACAACTTAAAGATATGGATTACGCTTATAACAGCATTGAAAGGAGTCTTCACATTCTTGCAGATATAGCAACGAAAAGGGCGATAGTTTCTTCGTTAAATCGTATTGTAGAGAATGGAACTTTTTTTGGGAATAACGAAACAGAAGAAAATTTAAAAAACTTGGTCTGGAATGGGACCTTGAACGGAGAAGAAATATCTTTTATGAAAAACAATACTTTGAACAAAACAATAAAAGATTTGGAATATTTTTATACACTTGAGCCAAGGAAATATAATGTGAGTATAGGCATACATCCCGAGAATATATCTATAACTCTGAACGACGCTTTTCATATCTTATTTAACACGACAGTTGAAGTGAATATTTCAAAAAAGGGAGTTGCAAGTATGTCAAGAAAATTAAAAATTTTGGAAAGAATTTCAATTTGTAACTTTGAAGACCCTTTCTATCTAATAAATATAACAGAAGGAAAGGGGTCGAGAGGAATAAAAAAGAGCAAATATATTTCAAACTTTACCGAGTTAATTTTGAGCGGTTCTGGAGATGGCTGGTGCTATGGCGAAATAACAAATAATATAACTTCTAGTGAACCGGAGAGAAAAATCTTCTTTAACAAAACAATAAATTCAAATGTGGATAATTTCTGCGGGGTTATATTTGAAAATAATTTAACTCAAATTAATACAACCTATTTAAAGGTTTCTTCTGTATCTAATTTAACGAGTTATATCGGAGGCACACTTTTGCTCTCTGGAGAAAAGGGAAAAGTATGGAACATTTCCAATTTCCTTAAACATGTAGAAAATTCCTGGTATGCGAACTCAACTGAAGGACCGAGTTTTTTTGACAGGTTTGAAGGAAAGAATTATTGTTCCTATTGCAATGGAAAAGATTTTGGTCTGGAAACTTTCGTTGATAAAAATTATCTTTTATGGCTTGGAATAAGTGTTGGCAAAGATTATTCAAATACGGGTTATCTATATTCTAACAGAACTTTCGGAACAGATATTGGGCTGAATGTAAGTTCTACAGGAGTTTCCGCATTCAAATATTTCAAAATTGACAGCAATTCCTTTGGACATTATTTCGAATAAATTTTAAAATATAAAACCAAAAAATTAAAAATAAAATCAGTTGTGTATTGTTGCCGTGTCTGTATGTGTGAGATCGCTTAAAATGTCTTTGTAACGAATAGTTATATCTACTACATCATCTGTAGTTGAAATATTGGAGAATACAATTTTCTTGTTTGCTTCACATAAATCATTAAGTGCGCAGTCACCGAGAGTATTATTTACGACAACTCCTGCTGGAGTTACAGAAGTTATATTAATATCCTTAGGACCATTTTTAATCACTAAAGTTCCATTGGAGTAATCCACAAAAGCAAAGCTGCTGAAACAAGGACTACATGCAACTGTTGAACTGCTTGGACTAAAAACTCCCATTGAATATAATGCCGCCACTGCTATTACTACAATTGCTATCGCTATTCCGTAGGTCATCAAGTATTCTAAAGAAACCTGTCCTTTTACCATAATTTAAATATTTATTTATATATAAAGAACTTATATTGTTCTGTTCATCAATTTTTGTAGAAAATATGCCAAATCTCTTATTTTTGATTGATTACCGGATTCTGCCAATTACTTTTGGAATCTCTTCCAACAAATCCGAGGCAAGCAGCCCTTCACCAAATTTTATGCCCGCAATTTCTCCAGATTTCCCATTAATATATGCGGCACAGCAGGCCGATTCAAACGGTTCAATTTTTCTTGCAAGCAAAGAGCCTGCAATTCCCGCAAGAATATCTCCAGTTCCTCCTTTTGTCATAAAAGGAGTTCCGGTTTTATTCAGGTATATTCGTTCTCCATCGGAGATTATATCGATATTTCCTTTTAATAAAATTATTGTCTTTAATTCTTTTGCGACTTTTTTCACCTGTTTTTTTCTTTCCTCCAAATCTTCGGAAACAGGTTCGCCGCTTAAAATATAAAATTCAAAACAGTGAGGAGTTATAACAAATTTTTTTCTTTTTATTATGTCTTTTTTCTCTGCAACTGCATAAATTGCATCGGCATCAATTACGCCAGGTAATTTTGTTTCGGATAAAAATTTCTGAACGGCCTTAAATGTTTCTTTTTCCCTGCCGAGACCCCCTCCAATAACAAAACCGGTTTTGTTTTTCAAGATTTTATAAATTTGTTTTAAATGAGCTCTTTTAAGAAAATTTCCTTTTAATGGGTAAGTAATTAAATCTGGCGAAAAACTCGCCACGATATTCGCAGATCTTTCCGGAGCGCAGATTTCAATCAGATCAACGCCACTCCTTAAAGCGGCAAGAGCATTGAAAGCTGGAGAACCGGAATAAATATTTGAACCGCCAATTATGAGTAGAGAACCAAAATCGTATTTATGAACATCTTTTTTTCTTTTATAGATATTTTTTAGTTCTTTTATCACTTCCACCATTTTTTAATTAGATAATCAAGCAGTAAAATAATTAATACAAAAAAAGTTGCATTAATAGCCAAAAAATATTCTTCCATACCTATCAACAAACCCACAGCAGAAGTTGTCCAGAGAGATGCGGCGGTAGTTATTCCCCGAATATTTTTTCCGGAACTTATGATGGTTCCAGCACCAATAAAACCAATTCCAGTAACTATTCCGGCGGCAATTCTGCCGGTATCCGTGCCTAAATTAATCGAAGAAATGGTAAATAAACAGGCTCCCAATGCGACGAGCATATGAGTCCTTATCCCCGCTGGTTTATTGGATTTTTCTCTTTCAACTCCAATAAGTCCTCCAAGAATAATCGCCAAAATTAATTGAATGATTATTTCTGATTGCATTAACATAATTATTTATATTAGTATAAAATAATTGGAAATAATTTCTATAAGAGATGATGCTCGCCGAACTTGGATTAATTATATATAAAATTTCAATTCAACTATTCGAAAGATAATTAAAAAAGAAATTAGGTTTATTCTGGAGGAGACCATTTACAATCTTCTTTTCTATCGCAGTCTTTACAGTAACATTTCCAGGTTGAATTTGGAGATGGCATATCGCACTTATCCTCGCTACATTCTATATAATTGACAACTGTTCTGCTTTCACACCAACTTTTTGCAATGGGTGCTATTTTGTAGGTATCTTTAAGTTTTGTGTAATTGCCAAATTCTTTAAAATCATAATTGTGATAACTCCATTCCATGCATTCGGAATTTAATTCTGCTTCGGTATACAGACTTTTACTCGGAATTTTAAAAATCCCCGTAAAAAACAAAATTATTACTGTAAATACCAGAATACAAATAGTAATTATAATTATTGTTTCAACCGAAAGAGAAATCCCCTTTAATTTTTCCATAATATTTAAAAATAATTTTAAAAAAGAAAGTTTCCGTTATTCTGATTCGGGTATTGTTGCCTTTGCCAAACCTGCAGGAAATAAGCGATTATTTTAAAAATATCTATAATTTATATTTAATATAGTAATTATGGATAAAAAACAAATAGTTGTTGTGTTAATGTTTGCGGCGATATCTCTGGCAATTTTATCACCTGTGTTCGCTCAGCAGCAGATAAAACTCAAAACTTTAATGCTGATTGGAAAGGGACTTGCAACTCTGCCGGAAGATCCAATGGATTTCATGCTCGTTAAGGCGGGAGTAGCAGTTGTAAATATTACCACCCCCTCTGGAAAAGTAGTTGAAAGAGGACTTGGAATCATGGTTCTGGATGATGAAAAATATAGTATAAGAAATGTTACAAAGGACGAGGAAGGAAGTATTTCTGGAAATCTTTACAGAAACCAGACGAAGAAAGGTTCTTTTTCGGTTTCTTCTGTGATTAAAGGAAAAACCGAAGTCTGGGTTGGAACACTTACAATAGATGATAAATCCTATCATTTATATATACTGGAAGCGCCGAGGAAAATAAAACCGGTAGAACTAAAAGAGAAAATATCAGAGTATTGCAGAGCTAATAGGAATGACCCAAACTGCAGAGAGAGAATGGCAGAATATTGCAGAAACAATCCAGATGAGCAGAGATGCAAAGAGATATTCAGAAAATATTGTGAAAAGAATTTAAATGATATTAGATGCAGGGAATATATGAAGAACTATTGTGAAAACCATCCAGAAATAAAAAATTGCCGGCTATATGCAGTCAGGAGATCAGTAAAATATTGCAAAGAACATCCGAATACAAAAATATGTTTGAAGATAGAAAAAGATATGACGGAATATTGTCTGAAGAATCCCAATACCGAAAGATGCAAAATCTTTTGCGCAAAACATCCAAACAAATGCGTAAAAGTTATTAAAAGTCTTGCGGATTTCTGCATCAATAATACAGATAGTGCAACATGTGTGGAGTACTGCAAAAAACATCCGGAAGTTTGCAAGAAACTGACAAAAAATATAGTTGATTTATGTACAAGAGAACCAAATAATGAGAAATGTATAAACTATTGTAAAGCGCATCCAGTGGCATGTAAAAAAGTAACTGCCGAACTCGCCAGTTTCTGCATAGGAAGAGAAGATAATCCCAGATGTGTAAATTACTGCAAAAAGTATCCTGAAGCATGCAAGAAAGTTGTAATAGCCATGGATAAATATTGCAGCAGATATCCGGATAGAAGAGAATGCGCAAACTTTTGCAAGAGATTCCCAGACAAATGCAAACTTATCTCAAACAAATCGGGTGAGTAAAATGTTAAAGGCGCTCTTTTTGGGTTTTCTTTTGTTGTCGCTAATTTTTTTCAGCGGTTGCGTAAACAATCAAACAATCTCCAAAGAAAATACAACAACCAGAGGAAACACAACAAATCTGACGACAGAAGAGCTTGAGAATCAGGCAATCGCAGAAATAGAAAAAGAAATGAATCACGCAATTGAAAATATGAGCACGGAAGATATAGAAAATCTTATTACCGAATAATTTAATTTTTTATTTTTTGCTAATTGTTACGAATTATATGAGATATAGCCGAATTTCTGACAATGAGGAATATTTGATCTGGATAGGTCTCAAAAAAAGAAATAATTTAAAATTGAATCAAAATCAAAAAAAGAATAATGAGAATAAAACTCAGGACAAATCTGAAAACGTTAAATAATTTCAAATTTTTGTTTTTGACTTTCACATATTCTGGAAAGAAGGGAGTCCAGATTAAAGCAAGCAGGAAAAACAGGAGAGTATAAAAACTTGGATTATAGAGACTCCATATGCCAAACAACAAAAATAAAGAAATGAAAAAGATTCTAAGTAATGTTTTTTTGTTGATCTCTTCTTCTTCATAGAAGAATATTTTTTTAAGTCCGGATGATAATCTAAATTGTTTTTTCTTTTTTTCTTCAGAAGATTCTTCCTCATTCCTATCCTCTTCCCCATTTTTTTCTTTGATATCTGTTTCTTTCTCTTGCTCCTTTATATTCATATTCTCTACTTTTTCGTTAGCGGCAGGTTTCTTATCCTCTACTTTTTTGATTATCTTTTGCAGAGAATTATTTTTTTTTAAATCGGGCATTCTTTCATTTAACGGAACTATCTTGATCTTCTCCGCTTTTTCTGTTCTTGAAAATTTTATATAGCCCAATCCGGGTTCAACCAGATTTTTTATTTTTCTTGTTTCTAAATTTAATTGTTTGCCGATAAATTTTGCATCTTTCTCCAAACTACACTGAAAACTTAAGATTCCGCCAACATTTGCCAATATGGTTTCATTGAAATCCGATGGTCTTTGAGATGCAAGGATAACCCCCACACCATACTTTCTGGACTCTCTAAATAATCTGTCTAAAGGAGAATTTTCATACATTAATCTGTGGGCTTCATCTATTATGCAATACATTCTCAATTTCTTTGATTTATTTAGAGAATACAGATAATAAAAAAGTTTATTCAGAAAAAATTCTGCAATTGCGGATTTGACCATTTCTGTCGGAAAATCCTTTAATTCTACCACAGTTGTTTCTTTTAATATATCCGAAAATTCTATATTGGTATCTGCCTTAAAAATATCAATATCAAAGAGAGCTTCTATTCTGCTAATTAGAGAAGCAACGGAACTTTTATTGTGCGAATCTTCCAGTCTGTAAATATTTTTTTCAATATCCGAGAAATTTGGAAATTCGTCTGACGCCCCCTTATTTTTTAAATTAATTCCCTTATCCAGATAACTCTGCCTTATGGCCTGTCTTAAAATAGATTCCTGTATTTCTCCAAGTTTAAATATTTTCTTTATAATATCGGCGACCTCATAAACAATATTTTCGGGTCTCTCATTCTCAGCAACTTCCAGCGGATTTATGCTGACTTCTCTCAAATTTAACAAATTGGTTGCTAAATTAGAAAATTCATTATGGAAATCTATAATTAGACTGGGAACTTTATTTTTATTTAATTCGTAAATTATCGATTTGAGTGTTTCTGTTTTTCCGCTTCCGCTTGTTCCGAGAACAATCAAATGCGGATTTTTTTCTTTCTCCACTTCCCAATAAAATGGTTTATCTATAACATTTTTTCCAAGAAGGATTTTCATAACTAATTAAAAAGATTTTATTTTATCGGAATCCTCTCTTGCTAAATTTTCCCTTACTTCGCTTTCTCTTCACAAAAATGAGTTTCAATTTATAATATTTTCTAATTTCTGGATTGTTTATTGGAATTCCTTCAGATTTGCGAACAGAAGAGGTTTTTATACTGCGATAATGAGTTTAATTAATTAAAAACAAAAAAGTTTATGGAAGAAAAACAGGGTTATGTCATAGTTACTCCGGGCACTTTGCTTGCCACCTTAAAAAAATCCGGAGAGGGCACTTTTATTTTGAATGGAAAGACATATTCAAAATATTTTGGAATTAAAAGAGAAGGTTATAGAATCAGCGTAATACCCTTTAATCAAAGTTATAAACCAAAGAGAGGCGATAAAATAATTGGAAAGATCAAAGATTTTAATTATCCATTCTTTATTATCGATATCGAGGCGCCAAATCCCGCTTATCTGCATCTAATGGATATTTCAAGATATAATACGAGACAGGAACAGATAATGAAAATTTACAAACCGGGTTTATGGATTTACTCGGAAGTTTCAGAATTATCAGACAGAGTGAGATTATCCATGAAATTTAGAGAATCAAAAATTTTGAGTGGCGGCAGAATCGCTTATATATCGCCCTCAAAGGTCCCAAGAGTTGTCGGAAAGGGCGGCAGTATGATTAAGATGATTCAGGATAAGACGAAATGCAAGGTTTTAATCGGACAAAATGGGATAATATGGATTAATGGAGATAATACAGGTCTTGTAATAAAAATTGTTCAGAAAATAGATAAAGAAGCACACATATCCGGATTAACCGATAGAGTTAGTCAATTAATAGATAGGGAATTGAATTATGGAAAAACTTAAACTAATTACAAATGGGAAGAGAATAGATAATAGAAGAGTGGATGAGTTGAGAAAATTAAATGCTGAACTCAATATTAGCAAGAATACGAAAGGTTCGGCAATGTTTACAATCGGAAATACAATTGCGGTGGCAACTGTCTACGGTCCAATGGAAGTTTTTCCGAGATTTCTTGAAGATAATGATAAAGCAATTCTTGAAGTTAATTATAACATGTTGCCCTTTTCAACAGATGAAAGAAACAGACCGGGTTTTTCAAGAAGAAGTGTGGAAATCTCCTCGGTAATAAAAAGAGTTTTTGAAAATGTAATTTTTCTGGAAGATTTTCCCAAAACAAAAATAATAATCAATGTTGATATTTTATCTGCCGATGCAAGTACAAGATGCGCCGCAATAAACGCTTCTTCTATGGCTCTGGCTCTGGCGGGAATTCCGATGAAAGACCTCGTAGCAAGTTGTTCCGTCGGAAAAATAGAAAACACTCTGGTTCTCGATATTGCTGGAAAAGAAGATACGGAAGGGGAAGTTGATTTGCCAATTGCTTACTTGCCTCTGACAGACGAAATCCTTTTGCTTCAAATGGACGGGATTTTAAAAAAAGAGGAATTCGAAAAATTGCTGGAATTGGCCAAAAAAGGATGCATGCAGATCTACGAATTCCAGAAAAAAACTTTGCTCGATTTTAAGAGTAATTTGAGATATGAATAAAACAATTTCTGAATTCATACTTGAATGAGAAGGTTTACTTAATAAAAAACTTAAACAATAATTATGTTTCCAAATATAAATCCAAAGCAGATAGAGAAAATTGCGAGAAAGATGGGCATGGAGATGGAGAATATAACAGCCACAGAAGTTATTATTAAAACAGATGGAAAGGATATTGTGATAAAGAATCCGCAGGTTTCAAAAATAAGAATGCAGGGACAGGAGACTTTCCAGATTTCTGGTGAAGTAATAGAACAGGAGAATATTAGGGAAGAAGATGTGCAATTAGTAATGCAAAAAGCCGGAGTTTCAAAAGAAGAGGCAGAAAAACTCTTGAAGGAGACTGGAGATATTGTTCTCGCAATCAAAAAGGCTAAAAAATGATTATTCTGATTATTGGACCTCCGGCTTCTGGGAAGGGGACCCAGATAGAAAAAATTGCCGAGAAATTTAAATTGAAACATATTCCCTCCCCCGGAGATTTATTCAGAAAAATTGGAGACGAAGAAGTAAAAAAATATCTTTCAACTGGAAGACTTGTTCCAGACGAATTGGTTGCAAAACTTGTTTTTAAGGAAATAGATGACGCGGAAAATTTTATTTTGGACTCTTATCCAAGAAATTTAAATCAGGCAAAAACCCTCGACAATTTTTTGGCAAAGAGAAACAAGAAACTAGATTATGTAATTTATCTTAAGACTGGTGAAGAGGAGATTATAAAGAGAATTACAAACCGAAGAGTTTGTGTTAAGTGCGGAAAAATTTACAATTTGGCAACAAATCCTCCAAAAGAAGATGAAAAATGCGAATGTGGAGGAGAACTAATACAAAGAGAAGACGATAAAGAAGAAGTTGTCAGAGCGAGACTGGATGTTTTCAGAAAATATACAGAACCTCTTCTCGAATACTACAAAGACAAACTAATTGTTATTGATGGCGAACAGCCAGTAGACAAGGTTTTTGAGGATATTTGCGAGAAATTAAAGAAAAATTAACCGATCTTTTTTAAAGCAGATAATAAAAAAGAACAATTTTTTAATAATTTTTTAAGAATGGCGGAGAGTTTTGTTTTTAAAAAACGGAAAAAAACTTTCAGGAAAATGGGGCAGATAGTTTTCCGAAGTTTATTTTTAAAATAAATTATATTTATGGAACTTAAAAAAATTCAGGAACTTATTGAAAAAAATAATATCAAGCCAAGCGACTGCGTTATGCATACCCAAAGAAAACTGGAAAATAATGGCAGGGTGAGGGTTCTTGTTTTAAAGAATGAAACCGAAGCTCATGTGGAATACATCTGTCCCAAATGCGGGCATTATGATTATGTAAGAAAAAAATGGAAAAGACCTTTCTCAATTAAATGCAAAAATTGTGGAGAGCTGATAAGAATTCAAAAAATGAAAACGCTTATTAAAAAGGATATAAAAAATAATTACTAATAATTACTGATTCAAATTAATCAATTTCCCCTCTCTCGTCTGCAAATCAACACAAGCAAAAATTCCGGGATGTGGAATGTGTCCCTGCATTTCCTGATATTTTGTTCTTCCCTGAAAGGTCCCAGAGTTTATTAATAAAATATTCTTATAATTTTCCAGACAAACTGTGTGTAAGTGCCCAGAATGAAAAATATCTGGAATTTCTTTAATAATTAATTTATCTTCTTGACCGGGAATGACAAGGGAACTGCCATAACTTGGCGCTAGATGCCTTCTCTTTAAAACTTCTATCATTGGCAAACATGGTTTTTTGTAACCATTTTGCCTTATTTTAGGTATTTCTCTGATTATGTCATCATAAGAATAGCCGTGATACATCAGAATTCTGAAATTGTTATCTAAAACGACAGAGCAAGGATTTGTTCCAAAGATGATGTTTGATAATTTAGATAGAGGAGTATCTCTCAAAGATTGTTGAGGTTCCTGATTACCGATGATATCGTGATTTCCGGGCTGGACAACTATTTTTATATGTTCTGGAATTTTTGATAAAAGTTCTGCCAAATATTCATATTGTTTCTCACCATTTTTTATTGATAAATCTTTTTCCTGATTTAAATAAATTCCAACTCCATCACACAAATCTCCCGCAATAAAAATATACTTGACTTTCTCGGCTTCTTTTGAATTGATCCATTTGATAAATTTTTTAAAAATATCTTCAAGAAAATCAATACTTCCAACATGCAGGTCAGAAATAAAAACACAGCTTATTGGAATGTTTAGTTTTTTTACCTCGTTTGTCAGGGGAATATCAGGTCTTATAATTTCATTTATGAAAAGATATCCTTTTTTAAAAATCCCTTTTACTCCAATTACTTCATCTAAAAGAATATTATTTGCCTCTTCAAATAATTCCTCATTAGAATTTTTTGTTATCATTCCAGATATTTTTCCAGTGGGGTCATCTATTTCAATAATTCTATTCCCCGTGCCTGTTGTTCTTATATCATATACCATGCCAATCAGGGAAACCTCATCGTTGTTTGTTTTCTCTACATTGGCGATTGAAATGGGATTCATTCTTTTGATCAACATTTGCTGCAATAGAAAAAATTTTGAGTTGAAATAGGAAATAAAATCCGAACATTTTCTTTCCCGGTGCTTCACTTCAGCATTTTCAAGTCTAAAATCAACTTCATATTCCTCTGAAATTTTTCTTTTCCTGTTTCTTTCAATTATAACTTCAGTTTCTTTGAATTCTTTCAGAATATTTTCATCGATTATTGTGGCGTCAAGAACCAAAACTTTATCGAGAAGTTTTTTTTCTTTAATTATCTTAAAACCTTCTGGAGTGACAATTTTCTTGTTTTTTAATAAAATCTTGAGTATATTCTTATCTTCTTCTGTTAATTCTTCCATAAAATTAAATGAAAGAAATAAGAGGGAAAAACGAATAATTCCCGCAAAATAGCTGTGTATGCAAAGGTTTGATTAATTCGATATCAAAAACTCCAAGTTTCCGATTTTTTACCTTCTTTCTGAATCTGGAGAAGAGATTTTCTTTAAAATCTCTTGAATGAAGAAGGGAATATCCGGGATTTAATTTGTTAAAATTTTATCTTTAAAGAAAAGACAGGTGTAAGGATTAAAGTATCTATTTGTTGCTTGGGCATTAGTAAGAATGGACTAAATACCTCGCCGAAGCTTGGTACTTACATCCTTCTCCTATCAAGCTCATCTTCTATGAGCGCCCGAATTAATCTATTTTTCTGAGCGGCTTCGAGCTTAGATGCTTTCAGCTCTTATCCGCGATGGCGTAGCTACCCGGCGGTGCAATCACAACCGGTACACCAGAGGCCACGAGAGCCCGTTCCTTTCGTACTGTGGCTCCCTTCCAGTCAGATTAAAACACTTCCAGCAGATATAGACTGAACTGGCTCACGCCGTTCTTAACTCAGCTAACGTGCCTCTTTAAGCAGTAAACCCCTGCACCCTTGGGTGCTTATGCACACCCAGGAGGAGACAAGCCAACAACGGAGTAGCAACGCGCCCCGTCGATTTGTACATATCTTAGTTTCTTTTGACTCGAGGGTTTTTCTTTTCTAAAGAAAAGCCTCGTATGTACTCTCGGGGGCCACGGCTCCATTATCCCTGGGGTAGCTTTTCTGAAGTTACAGTCAGCCATTAAAGCAAAACTGCATATCGTTAATCCACACTTTCGTGCTTGGATTCTTTACTATGGGGAATCCAATCAGACCAGCTTTTACATTTACATTCTACCCAAGATTTCTGACCTTGGTGAGCTGATCTTTGGGCGCCTCTGATGTCTTGTTAGAGGCGTGGCGCCCCACCCAAACTACCCACCAACTGGTGTCCCTCCGAAGAGGTAAGCAATAAGCTTTGAAAAGGATAGTGTTACACTTTCGCCGAAGCTCCTATCTACTCTGTACAGTTCAAAGCCTATTACAACAGCAGGCTGTAGTAAAGCTCCACAGGGACTACTCTTCCCACTGGAAGTCTCTGGCCTATTCACCAGAAAGAGAGTTCGCTAGGTTCCAATCTGGGACACTGAAAACCTCGTTGGACCTTCATGCAGGCCGACGTTTAATCGGCAAGGGATTACGCTACCTAAGCCCAGAGACGGCCATAAAATCATTTCTGAATCATATGACCGCTCCCTAAGACGGTCAGGGTTACCGCCGCCGTTTACCGGTCCTTCGTCTGGTTGAAACCAGATTTGAGATACCGGCACTGGGCAGGCTTCACTGACTATACAAACCCTTTCGGGCTAGCAGTCAGCTAAGTTTTAATTAAACAGTCGGGTTTTCCTTGTCACTGAGACCTATTATTCAAAATAGATAATAGGCATGGCTTATACCAAAGGTACGCCACTAATTTGCCGAATTCCCTAGATTGGATTATCCTATCACACCTTCGCCTACTCAGCGTGGGTACCAGTGTCAGTTCTGGGTACTATCACTAAGACATTCTATCTACTTTTCATAGGGTCTGAGACTCGGTTAAACCTTCATACGAAGGCCCATCACACATTAACTTCCTTCTCCTCATTACGAGACTCCAGAAGCTTCTGTGCTTGGTTTGCATTAACCTATCTCAAACCAGTTAGATAGATAAGAACTTAGTGGTACTGGAATATTAACCAGTTTTCCTTCGTACATCTATTTTAAGGATGTACTTAGGATATAGACTAACCCCTACCTGATCGACATTGGTAGGGAACCCTTACCCACGTAAGGCGATGGTGATTCTCACACCACTTTGCTGCTACTTTCAGTAAGATTCTCATTCTTGACAGGTCCATTTTTCCTTAAAGAAAAACTTCTGCCCCGTCAAGACGCCTTCCTACCATTCCAAAAGGAATCTGGCATATCGGCAGATAACTTAGCCCCGTCCATTTTCAGACCATATTTTCTAGGTGGGTGAGCTGTTACGCACTCTGCCTTTCCTTTTATGGATTTCTTATTTTTGTTTAATTCTTTTTAATCAATCATCCATAAAAGGTTTAAAGGATGGCTGCTTCTGAGCCTACCTCCCCACTGTTTTAGAAAATATAGTCTTTCATCACTTAGTTATCATTTAGGGACCTTAATGCCAGTAAGGGTTGTTCCCCTCTAGGGCACCGAGCTTTCCCCGGCAACCCTCACTCTGTTCCAGTTATGATTAACGCTTATGAGTTTGACTAGATAGCGAAGAGTTTCCTCCCCTACTATCTAATCAGTATCTTTACACATTAATCTATAAGGAACAGGCTGAACTGTGGTTCATTTTCCGGACCCCTTTCTCTTTTTCTATAAAATTTCTTTTAATTCTTTAAAAGAAAGGGTTCATTCGGAAGGAACCAGCTATTGCCAGACACGATTGGCCCTGAATAGTATATCTCTTCTTATATTTTCTTTAAACTATCTGAAGATATATACTATTTTTCACCCCTATTCCAAGATCATCCGAGCAGATAGCACGCTAGCATCGGTTCAGGCCTCCATGCAGCTTTCGCTGCACTTCACCTTGTCTTGGAATAGATCGTCTGGCTTCGGGTCTTATGCCTATGACTAATCGCACTTTCATACTCGCTTTCGCTCCGATTACCCTTTTCAAAAGGTTAATCTCGCCATAGACATAAACTCCTTACCCCGTTTTTCAAAACGGATACCGTACTACTTAGTTTCAGGTTCTTTTCATAGGGTGTTACCCCTTCTTTTCAGCTTTCCCTCACGGTACTAGTTCGCTATCGGTCTTGAATTATATTTAGAGTTGGAAGTTAATGTCTCCCGCCTTCTTGCTGGATATCCAACCAACAATACTCTGGAATTCTCTCAATCTTCCTCTGGGAATTCGTTTACCGGGCTATCACCGTCTTTGGCATCTCTTTCCAGAGAATTTCAACTCATTCCCTTTGGAAGTAGAGAGATCCAAACCCCACATCTTCCCTATCTTGCGATAAGGAATTCGGTTTGCCCTCTTCTCTTTTCAGTCGCCCTTACTAAGAGAATCTCTATTGATTTCTTTTCCTGCGGGTACTAAGATGTTTCAATTCCCCGCGTTCCCTCTCCTAAAAAGGAGTTATTCGGACATCCTCGGTTCTAGGGCTGCATGCACCTCGCCGAGGCTTATCGCAGCTTGCCACGTCCTTCATCGGTTATCAAGCCAAGCCATCCACTAAGTAGTTTAGCAACAAATAGATAATACTCTCCTTACACCTGTTTTATTCATCGAGTATGACAAATACTCTTTTATAAGATTTCTTAATACGACTAAGAAACCTTGAGTCATAATCCAATATATAAAAATTTTAAATATATTTGAATCATTTGTTCGAAGAGTAAATTTAAAGTGTAAAAATTGATAAAAATACAAAATTGATGGACCTGGTGGGATTTTCAGAGAGACTTTTATTTTTTAATTCAGGGGTTTTTGTTTCTTCCGATTAATTTGTCGGGTGTAATAGATTCTTTTCCATCGAAGATGGAACGCGCGTTGCAAAAATGCAACGACGCATCTTTTTTTGCTCTGCAAAAAAGGAAGCATTTTCTGCCTTCGGCAGAAAAACCTTTTCTAAGGACCGCATCAATAAAAGCCTCATTTGAACCCACGGCCTCCGCCTTGCAAGGGCGGCATTCTACCAATATCCAAAACTGCAGTTTTAAAGCCTGCCGTTTTTTCAATAAACGAGGCAGGTTAAATAACAAAACCGTTCGCAGTTTTACTGAACTACAGGCCCATAATTATAAATTGTAATAAGTTTTTTATGAATAACTCGGAAATTATTGAGAAAACAAATAATCTATTGAACAAAAACGAGAAAAACCTTTTTCATATAAATTTAAAATAATCTAATTAATTTATGGGCTCGTGGTGTAGTTAAGCCTTATCTTAAGGTAACAAATAAAAGAGGTTCTATAATGGTCTAGCATCGGGGCTTAGGGTGATCGCCTAACGGGTGTTTAGCCTTGCCTAATGGGTGAGGAATATAGGGCGAGATAAATCTGGAAATACGGATTGATAACATCGCCCTGTAGATCAAAAAAAGCCTCAGACCCGAGTTCAAATCTCGGCGAGCCCATTAGATTATGGCAAGAGAGATAAGATTAGATGATGAAAATGCTACACTATATAATCGTATCAGAATGTATAGGAGGACTCTTGAAGGGATAATACAGTCTGGTTGTGTTAATATTGGAAGAGACACTCATTCTGGAAAGAAAGGTCTAAGAGGAAGAGATTTATACAATAAGATTCGCTCTATTATGGAGGATGTTTTCGGTTATGCTCCGAAACCCGGAGAAAAACTTTCGGATGAACAATTAAAAAAACTTGAAAAAACATACAAAGAAGCAGAAAATTATTTCAGAAGAAGAGTTAAACATATCCAAATGTAATAAATTCTCTCAATAATAAATTATGCCATTTAAAGTAACGCCGTGGGAAGTTAGAGGCAAAATTAATTATGAAAAACTTGTTAAGGAATTTGGTGTGCAGAAGATTGATAATAAAATTTTGGATAAAATTGAATCAATTACCGGAGAATTGCACTTTATGTTGAGAAGAAAGATCTTTTTTGCACATAGAGATTTGAATTGGATTCTGAATGAATATGAAAAAGGAAATAAATTTTTTCTTTATACGGGCAGAGCCCCTTCTGGTCCCATACATATAGGCCACTTATTGCCGTGGATGTTTACAAAATGGTTGCAGGATAAATTTGATGTGGAATTATGGTTTCAGTTTCCGGATGAAGAAAAATTTTTGTTTAAAAAAAATTTAAAATTTGAAGAAGTTGAAAAATATTTGGAAGACAATATTTTGGATGTTATTGCTGTTGGTTTTGACCCGGAGAAGACCAATTTTATAATTGATACAAAACATGCGAGTTTATTATACAAACAAGCCTGCAAAATTTCCAAAAGAATTACTTTTTCCATGGTAAAATCTTCCTTTGGTTTAAGTGAACAATCAAATATAGGCTCCATATTTTATACCGCAATGCAGGCAGTTCCCGCTTTTCTGCCTTCTATTTTAAAAAACAAAAAAATTCCTTGCTTAATACCGCATGCGATAGATCAAGACCCGCATTTTAGATTATCGAGAGATATGCTACCAAAACTGGGATATTACAAGCCCGCTTCTATTCAATGCTCTTTTCTGCCACCTCTTACAGGAGTTTCCGGAAAAATGTCGGCATCAGAAAAAGAGACGGCGGTTTATACGACAGATGATGAGAAAACAATAAGAAAAAAAATAATGAAATATGCTTTTTCCGGAGGTCAACCAACTGTTGAAGAACACAGAAAAAAAGGCGGCATTCCAGAAATAGATGTTAGTTATCAATGGTTAAGATATCTTTTTGAGCCAGACGATAAAAAATTAGAAAAAATATATTACGATTATAAAACCGGGAAACTTCTCACGGGAGAAATGAAAGAAATTTTAATAAAAAAAATAAGCGAGTTTTTAAAGGAACATAACGATAAGAAGAAAAAAGCCAAAAAGAATATAAATAAATATTTTGAATGGTTCAATTTTAAATCTCTTCCTTGACATGTAATTTTGGATAAACACCCATTGCCATCATCTCATCCAATACCAATTTAAATGCGTAACTGATCTTGACTCTTACAATATTTGTTTTATTGCAAAGCGGGCAATAACTTATTCCCTTAACCTGATTGTCTATCGCAACAACACCGCAGTTTTTGCAGACTGGAATTTCTGTTTCATCAGATGAAAATCTTTCTTTTAAAGTCAAAGAGGCTCCATGAGCGAGTAAGCAGTCTTTTTCCATTTCTCCAAATCTCAGACCTCCTTCTCTTGCCTTTCCCTCCGTTGGCTGCCTTGTTAAAACCGTTGTTGGTCCCCTGGCCCTCATAAAGTATTTGTCTCTAACCATGTGATAAAGTGCCTGATAATAACATGGTCCAACGAGAATTTTTGATTTGATTTTTTCTCCGGTTTCTCCGTTGTACATTTCTTCTTCTCCATTCTGATCAAAGCCAAACTTTTTAAGTATTTTAATTATTTCCTCTTCTGGAGTTTCATTGAAACTCGTTTCATCCATTATCTGAGCCGACAATGCTGCGGCTTTTCCATAGATAATTTCAATTAATTGCCCTATTGTCATTCTGCTCGGAATACCCAGAGGATTAATTATTACATCTGGAACAATTCCATCTTTTGTGAAGGGCAAATCTTCTTCGGGAACAACAACACCAATAACTCCTTTTTGCCCGTATCTGGAAGCAAATTTATCACCAACTTCCGGAATTCTCATTTCTCTTACGGTGGTTTTTATTAATTTGTCCCCGCTTTCTGTTTGTGTTAATACAACCCTGTCTATAATTCCTTCTTCACCGAATTTTACAGTTATGGAAGTATCTCTTCTGTTCTCTGTTTCGGAAAGAAATTCTTCGACCGGACCATAAAATCTTAAAGGCGAAACTTTTCCTATAATTATATCTCCTCCTTTGACCTCCGTTTCGGGAGGAGCTAATCCATCTTCATCCAGAAGTTCATAATCCAATTTTGTCCTGTAATTTTTTACAGATTCGTCTGGTATGCAGATATTGTCACTTTCAATACCCCAATACTTTTTTTCTTCTGTTTGATATGTCCTGAAAAACAAGGATCTGAATAAACCTCTTTCAACAGATTTTTTGTTGAAAATAATGGCGTCTTCCATATTATATCCCTTGTAAGGCATTATTGCAAGAACAACATTTTGTCCCTGAGGATGCTCATTCAGTATATTGGATTTGTATATGACTGTATCAATAAGAGGATGCTGGGGATATATCAGAGAATAAGCCTTTGTATCTGGTCTGAGTAAATAATTTATCGCATATATTCCAAGAGACTGCGCCATCATCTTGGCCCCATAATTAACCCGGTCTGATCTGTTATGTGGAGCAAAAGGAACCATCGAAGCAGAAATTCCCAAAATAACAGAAGGATTTAATTCCAGATGCGTATGTTCATCAGTCAGGTCCTTTAAAGTGAGAGCTATATAGGCATTTTCTTCCTCCTCTGCATCGAGATATTCAATTATTCCTTCTTTGATCAAATCTTCCAAATTAAGTTCTCCTTTTATGAGTTTTTTTAGATGTTTTTCCGTTAGAAGAGGTTTTCCATTTTTGACTATTATTAAAGGTCTTCTTAATCTGGAATCGCTGGTCTCAATTCTAATTTCATTTATATCTTCAAGATATGCAATATTTGCTTCTTCTGGCAGTTGACCTTTTCTTCTTTGCTCTCTGAAGCTATTCAATAAACTCTTCGGTTTATTTGTTTCTCCTATCAGCCTGCCACAAAAAAATACTTTAGTCATATTATAATTTATTAGCAATAAAATCTAATACTTTCTTGTTTTCTTTATCATTCAATCCCTTTGAAATTGTTACCATATTTGCCAGATGTTTTCTCAAACCGATATGCACTCCCTCCGGAGTTTCCTGGGCGCAATATTTTCCCCAGTGAGTTCCATGTAATTCTCTCGCTTCCAGATGTTCCTGCGAACTGGAAAGCGTTGAAATAACGGCTCTCATATTTGATAATCTTCTCACATAATTTATTCTATCCAATCGTTGTGCGACTCCAACTCTGCCGCCTACCCACATACCAGTTGCCAACGCGGAAATAATTCTCTTGCTTACATAATTCGATTCAAACAAGGCCTGGATAGCGGGCGTTTTTTTTCTCTTGGTCAATCTCTGATAATTGTATCTTATCCTGCTCGACAATCCATTTTTTCCGAGGAGCAGGGAACGAAGCAAAATATCGAGAAAATATCCCGCCAATCTTATTCTTTTATTTGCCAGATGGTCTATGTCTTCTCCCTTTTGCATTCCGAGACCAACTTTTATAAGTCTATTTGCAACATGAGACAGGTAATTGGCCTTAACGATTTGATCTTTCTCTTCAGTTCCTATATGATGCAAAAGGAAATTGTTTAATAAATTCTGAACTCTCTCTTGCGGAGTTTCCTTGCCCATTCCCTTAACAAATCTCTCAAGATAAGTTAAAGCATCTTTTTTTGTTTTGACCTCTTCAAATTCATAGATATTTGTGAGAACTTCTTCTTCCATTCTCTGATTATCGGAAATTGCTTCAATTAGTTGTTTGTCTGTTTCTAAACCCAATGCTCTCAAAACAACAATCATCGGAACATTTCTTAAATTTGAAAAATTCATATACAATATTCTGTCTTTTCTCTCGATCATATGCCTTTGAATGTATTGATTTTTTTCTGAATTTATTCTCGCCATCTCGATATTCTTTTTTTCTTCTCTCGTTATGACCATTCTGTTATTTGCAACTTCTTCTACTCCAACAATAATTTTTTCTGTTCCGTTTATTATAAAATAACCTCCTGGATCATAGGGGTCTTCTCCAATTTTTATCAAATCTTCTTTATTTAAATTTCTGGTTGGATCAAGAACGGATTTCAGCATTATCGGAAAATCACAAAGTTTGATTTTTGCCGGTTCCTGATGAACGTCATTCACAACCGGAACAACATTTATGTATAAAGCGCAGGTGTAATTTAAATCTCTTATCCTCGCTTCCATGGGAGTAATTTCTCTGTCATATCCATCCGCTTCTTTTAATATTGGGCCGCCAAATTCAACTTTCCATAAAAGCAATTTTTTGTTTTCATCGAGGGGAATAATGCCAATTTCATCAATAATTTTCTGCACCCCTTCAAGAACAAATTTGTTGTAAGAATCCAAATTATAACTTACGAGCATTTTAGGCAAATTTCTCTTGACTATTTCTTTAAATCCATTATACAAATCTCTGTCATTCATACTGCAACCCTATAATATAAATAAGTTTCTCCGGTAGTTAAAACCTTTCTTTTAATTTCTATCAGGTCCCCTTCCTTTACATCCAGATTTTTTATTGCGGGATCCTTTCTGTTTATTTTCGGCATCTCTTTTTCTGTCACCTTATATTTTTTTAATATCTCTTGTTTTTCTTCCTCTGTTAATTTTCTGTGTTCTGGAACCAGAAAATGTTTCCTTACATTAATTTCTTTTTTTTCTGCCATAGTTTTTAAAATGAGCCCGGCGCGATTCGAATTCGCGGTAAGTTTTTATTCAAAATCTTGCACGCGCGACTCCCAGGTTTCTTCTCAGCACCAATAAATCATGGGGCATTATAATAATACCCTCAAAACTTTTAAATACCCAAATCTTAAAGATTGGTTTTAAAAGCCTGGTGCTCTACCAGACTGAGCTACGGGCCCATATAATTATTTAAAATTAAAAGATTTAAAAAAATTTTCTATATATAGTGTTTTTGATTTTATCGAATTCCTTTATCTAAAAAAAAGAAAAACAATAAAATTTATGCTGAGGTGGCGGAGTGGTTAACGCGCCAGCCTGGAGTTTGCACACAGTGTAAAAATAATTGTTGGCGGAAGCCTTATTTTGTTTACCTGTGCAAAAAGTCAGCTGGTCCTCGCAAGAGGTCGCAGGTTCGAATCCTGCCCTCAGCGTTTAAAACTTATCATAAGTTCCCAAAAAAGTTCCCGG
>Ga0190304_1000282_pt1 | contig 23901 bp, 21 predicted proteins | sample 48700712_MG_FD_161670 | JGI IMG/M metagenome (GOLD analysis project Ga0190304, IMG submission 161670) | Hydrothermal vent sediment bacterial communities from Southern Trench, Guaymas Basin, Mexico - 4870-07-1--2_MG | ecosystem: Environmental > Aquatic > Marine > Hydrothermal vents > Sediment ...
CCAAATATGAAGTACCTCTGCATCAAAAAAAGCCTTTGGTGATTTTTCAACAAACTCTACAAGCTTGTTTATGAGATACACAGGTTCGCCACAGCCTGTACCAACAAATATGCGATCCCCTCTATGGATCTTCCTAAAAGCCTGCTCCGGTTTCACAAATTTCTCAGGATACTTATTTTTGAATTTCTCTAAAGACTCAGAGGCTACACCACTCCTTTGCACAGACATCCTTCTGCTCCTTTTATTTTAGGCGTCACTGTAATATACATGTGGTTGAATAAGATTATGGTACAAAAAAAATGAGTGAAAAAGAGACTTATCCGTATAAGTACATCAAAACAATCCGATTGAAGGATGGCACCATAGTAAAGTTACGACCAATAAAACCTGAGGATGAACCGCTAATGCTGGAACTATTCAAAACATTTTCACCTGAGACCATAAAGTTTAGGTTTTTTCTGCCTCTCAGAGAGATAACCCATGAGGATTTAGTTAGATACTGTAATGTAGATTACAAAAATGAGATTGCAATAGTTGCAGAGATAAAAGAGGATAATGACAACAAAAAACGTTTGATAGGAGTGGCAAGACTTATAAGAGACAAAGATAAGAAAAACAGGGCAGAGTTTGCTGTAGTCGTTGGTGACCCCTGGCAAGGAAAGCATTTGGGATTAAGACTCACTAGGCATATAATTGAGATAGCGAAAGATATGGATATATCTGAACTTTATAGTAAGGTTTTAAAGGACAATGTAAGATCTTTATCGCTAAGTAAAAAACTAGGTTTTGAAAAGAAAGATGTTGGATTGGAATATTTGATAAGTAAACGCCTTGTCTAGATTTAGGGTTATTTAGAAGTTGTTTTAGATTGATTTAAGAGATGTTTTTTATATATTGTGATTCCTTAGTTTGAATACAACTGAGGGTTTGATATTTTTTCCTTAGACTTATTTCATCAACTCTAAATCAGCGGGTACATTCTATATCTATTGTTTTTAATAGTTTTTTACCGTAGATTCTGCTTAATCTATTTTTAATAATGCATAAAGAGACATATTCAGGATCTATGGAGAAGGTCATGGCTGGTGATAGATATGTGTTCTTGATTGCTCCTATGCAGGATGGGAAACGTTGATCCAATTTCTCCTGCCATTCTAGATGATCTTCTACTTTGTAAAATGTGCTGAATATTACTAGGTCGTATCCTCCAATGCCTGTAACTGCTTTTATTATCCAGGATATGTGCGGGTCTTCTTTCAATGCTTTGAGTACTGTGTCTTGTTGTTTTTTAATTTGAAATAGAGATAGGACTAGTATGTACTCAGGTGGCACAATCAAACGAGGAAAACGACAAACGGGTTTACTTACAATCCCTTCTCGTCTGAGGTTTTCAATTCTTCTTTCTACTGTTCTTCTATGAACTTTTAATTTTTTGGCTATAAAGCTTTCATTCGTTCTTAGTCCTTCACCTCGTAGAAGCATTTTTAATATTTTTAACGATAAATCGTCCATCTCATAGTTGTTTATTGAAAGATGTTTTCCATCTTTAATATTTTGTTCTACAATTTTAACTGGTGCTGAGGGGTTATATTTTAGGAAGCATCCTGTTCCTAGGTAGATTACTTGAGATGGGTATCCTTCCTCTCTATTTGGCAATAATCCTTCATTTATGACGTTTTCTCTCCACTTTTGATGGGAGCATATGTCTTTGTGGAAGGATATCATGAGAGTATTATATTCTTCTTCTTTGAAGAAGAAAGCTGCGAATATGGGGTCATCATATTCAATAAAATATTTGGTTTTTTCATCTCGCATAAAATTTGTTTTTGATATTACCATTAACGGTAATTCTTTGAATAGCCAGGAAAAAGGGTATTGTGGTTTATTTATTATTTTGTATTCTAGAAGATTGTTTACTCTTTCTCTTATGGTATTTCTGTGTTTGTTTAATATTTTAGATAGTTGACTGATATTAATTTCTACTCCCTCTCCTGATACGATCAATTTTAGTAATTTTAGGTTTAAATCATCGTCTAGCAAATCTGTCATGAGAACTAATATGTATTGTCATTTTTAATACTTTTTTACTTTTTTTTAATCTTTTTTTGCATTTAATAAATAAAATTTGTACAGCAAGTTAGATATATAAAATCGTTATCTTGGCAGATATTGTACATTTTTATTATTACATATTATCACATTTGATAATTAATTTTATTTTTTGTATCCATATGGTTTATAAGGCTATTCAAATTCTCTATGCACTAAGGTGATAAAAAAATGGAGAAAAATGTAAATAATGGTCAAAAACTTTTGCAGATTTATAAGACGGATAATGGAGATTCACCTGCCATTCTATCTTTTCTTGATAGCTGGGGACCTGAACAAGTAGTACAGGTTTACAATCCCGAGATTGACATGAAGGGGATACTGGTTATAGATAATACTGCTCTTGGACCTGGTAAGGGGGGGATAAGAATTTCTCCAACTGTAACACCTATGGAGGTATTCCGTCTGGCAAGAGCGATGACTTGGAAATGCGCCCTTGCAGGTATACCTTTCGGAGGTGCCAAATCTGGGATCATAGCTGACCCTTTCAAAACTGATAAAATAAAGCTGGTCAAAGCTTTTGCAAAACTTATAGCACCATATGTACCAGAAAGGTATATTGCCGCACCTGATATGAACGTAGGGGAGAAGGAGATAGAGGCTTTTGTGACAGCAATAGGTGATCTAAATGGAGCAACAGGTAAACCGAAAAGACTTGGTGGGATCCCTCATGAACTAGGTACTACCGGCTTTGGTGTAGGTGTTTGCCTTGAAACGTCTCTAAAAATTATAGGTGATAAAATAGGGATCCCTGAGGATATATCTAATATAGAAGTAGCTATACAAGGATTTGGTAACGTTGGCATAGGTATTGCGAAATATTTGGCTAATAAAGGTGCAAAAATTGTAGCTATCAGCGATATGTGGGGAGGTATCTACAACAAAGACGGCATCGATATAAAAGAAGCAGAAAAATATTCTTATGCAACATGCGAAGAGGAGTCTATAAAGAATTACGAAAATGGTAGAGTGATATCGCGGGATGATATCCTTAAAGTAGATTGTGATGTCTTTATACCATGTGCCTGTGGTGATGTGCTTACTACCAAAACTGCTCCATATTTAAAAGCCAAGTTAGTTGTGGAAGGAGCAAACAATGCAACAACTCTTGATGCTGAAAACATACTTTTCTATAAGGGGACAATAATATTGCCTGACTTCCTAGCAAATGCGGGCGGGGTTATAGGTTCCTATGCAGAATACAAGGGAATGAGTGAGGAAGAGGCTTTTTCACTTATAGAGTCTAAAATTAGTAAAAACACAAAGTTTGTTCTAAGAGGCTATTTAGATATAGATTGTACTCCAAGAGCTATTGCAAGAAAAATTGCTGAACAAAGACTTCTTAAAGCTATGGAAAAAAGAAATGAATTTGGTGAGTTAAAAAGGAGGATAGAAAATGAATAAAAGAACAAGAAATTTTGAAAGCATGGTTCTAGTAGCAGAGGAATATATTAAAAAAGAAAAATATAAGGGTTTGTGTGTAAATTGCAAACATAGAGATACATGTACGCTACAGAAAGATAATAATGAAGAAGTTTTGTATTGCGAGGAGTATGAGTAGCCACTTATTTTTTTACTATAATCATCAGTATATGCCTTGGTCAAGCATCGCATCTGCAACCTTTACAAACCCTGCCAGGTTTGCACCCTTCACATAGTTTACACTGTTTCCTTCCTTACCATACTTTACACAGGATTCGTGGATATGATGCATTATTCCTTTGAGTCTCTCATCAACCTCTTTGGAGGTCCACTGCAACCTGAGGCTGTTCTGTGACATCTCTAGACCACTTACTGCAACTCCTCCAGCGTTCGCTGCCTTAGCTGGACCAAAGAGTACGTTGTTTTTAATGAAAACATCTATGGCTTCAAGGGTTGAAGGCATGTTTGCTCCCTCAACTACTGCAATCAACCCATTGTCTACCATCCTCTTGGCATCCTCTCCATTTATCTCATTCTGTGTTGCACAAGGATAGGCAACATCCACTTTATCAACGATCTCCCAAACCTTTTTACCAGGGTAATAGTCAAGGTTGTACTCCTCAGCGAACTCTTTAATCCTTCCTCTTCTCACGGTTTTAAGCTCATACATCATGTTCCACATCTCATCGTTGATGCCATCAGGCATATACACAGAACCGCTTGAATCGGAGAGGGTTATAACCTTGCCACCAAGCTCTGTAACCTTCTTAGAAGCAAACTGAGCAACGTTTCCACTTCCAGAAATAGCAACGTTTTTTCCTTTCAAATCCTCACCCTTTGTTTTCAGCATATCCATGAGGAAATAGGTTGCACCGTAACCTGTGGCCTCAGGTCTTATCAAAGAGCCACCCCAGTTGTAGCCCTTACCAGTGAGGACACCTTCAAACCTGTTTACTATACGCCTGTATTGACCGAAGAGATAACCTATCTCTCTTCCTCCAACACCAATGTCTCCGGCGGGAACATCAGTATCAGGTCCAATGTGTCTGTAAAGTTCGGTCATGAAACTCTGGCAGAAACGTCTAACCTCACTGTCACTTTTGCCATGTGGGTCAAAATCTGAACCACCCTTGCCGCCACCCATTGGAAGACCGGTTAGGGCGTTCTTAAAAATCTGCTCAAAGCCAAGGAACTTAATTATCCCAAGATATACAGAGGGATGAAACCTTAAACCTCCCTTATATGGGCCAATTGCACTGTTAAACTGCACTCTGAAACCTCTGTTAACATGGATTTCTCCATTGTCATCTTCCCATGATACACGAAACATTACAACTCTCTCTGGTTCCACCAACCTCTCCAAAATCTTTGCCTTCTGATATTTGGGGTGTTTTTTGACATAGGGCATGACTGTTGTTACAAACTCCTGCACCGCCTGATGAAACTCCTGTTCACCAGGGTTTTTCTCGATGACATTTTTCATGAACTCTTCAACATCTTTATCCATAGGTAATTCCTCCCAGACAGTTGATGGAGACGGTATCAACAACTCCTATTAAAGATTTACTGGTTTTTCAAGAGCAATAATAAATAACGCAGATAACATTATATTTCCACAAATAAAAATACCTGAAAAAACATCGAACATTCTGTAGCTCAAATGCCTCTCAACAGGCGTTCTGATAGATGTTTCAACCTTTCTGGGGGTAAAAATTTTGAATACCTGAAACAAGCGTCGTTATCCCCAGAATCTAGTAAGTAATAGATATAGCGTTTATTTAATAGAGTATCTAAGTACTCTATGTGAAAATTTATATTCACCAACCCAAAGGTAGCTTCCATCAAACCATACTCCTGCTGGCCAGAATAATCCATCTCTAGTAAACTTTGGCGGTAAATCATTTTCAAAAGAGTTTTGACCTATTACAACATCTGGTTGATCTTCCCCTGAGGCGGGTATTTCATTCCATATAAGTACTCTGTTGAAACAAGTATCTGCAACGAATAGATGATTATTATCTATGAAGATATTCTCTGGGAGATTAAAATGGATACTATTTGGATTATTATAGGGTAATAATTCGAAGAATTCTGGTTTATCACTTATAAGAGAATCAACATCTATTAGGATAACTGTATTGATATAACCTGTGTATACTGCAGCGAGTTTCTCTCCGTTACTCATTATTTTTGTAACATCTTGTTCTAACTCGATTTCTTTAAATGGTGGATCATTCCAATTGAAAGGTTGCTTCCAGATGTATAGTTTACCATTAGCAGTTATATAAGCATATTTATCATCAAAAGTAATACCATTCCCCTCATGTATATCTATATTGCCCAGTTTACCACCTATGAATACCTCTGGTTTTTCACCATCTATTAGATCATTCCATTTCCATACTGCAAAACCGCCTTGAGGATCTCCTCCTCTACCGATTACATAGAATTTGTTGTTATAAACCGCTGCACTTAACGGCTCAAAATTAAGTTGATATACAATATCCGGTAGAGCACAGTTTTCATCTGGTAGATCTTTCCATACCTCGATTCTTTTAGTGAAACCACATAGAACAACTAGGGTATCATTATATACAAGTGGAACTGGGTTATCCATGAAATAATAATTTTCAGTAAGTGGGTTGATATTTGAATCTGAACCAATAGTAAAATCAGGTTCTCTATCCTCGGGTTTACCAAAGTATCCTACAATTCGTCCACCATTATAGAGTGAAAAATAACTAATCTCATTTGATCCATCTTTGGTATATACCATACCTGATCCATCACCTGCTTCATAAGAGATATTATAGAAAACTTGAGCAAAATGATTATCTATTAGTTCTTGGAGATCTATATTTCCTATTAGTTGTTTAAAATCAGGTATAACTACTACACGTCCAGGTATTACACCATATAGATCATTATCGATAACCTCAGAGCACCATAGAACTTCGCCACCAATATATGTATCATAATCAATGTTACTCTCTGGGAAGGTATTCCAGATGAAGTTTCCACCTCTACCTGTTCCTTTTGCATTGTGATCACCGATGATTAGATATGTTTCTCCATCACTCTCAATATTCCTAGGTGTACCGAAATCATCATTTGTTAGTATAACATCAGGTGGTTGATCATTAATTGTTGGAAAACTATTCCATATCATAATATTTCCACTTCGTGTATTCGCTACAATTAGTTTTTCTCCATTAGTCCAAACAGCCCAAGGCCAATTTATAGAATATTTATCATAAGTTGATATAGCATGTTCAAAATCCTTTTGACCTAAAACAAGATCTGCAGGTTGCCCATTCTCAGTAGGAAAACTATTCCATATTAGAATTCTATTATTGTATGTATCTGCCACAACAACTTTTTCTCCATCAGTAGCAACAGCTACTGGCCAACGAAGCTTATACTGAGAAGTCCCAGGGGTATTGGAATTAAAATCTTTTTGACCTAAAACTATATCTGGTGGGGTATTGCCTACAGGTAGGGTATTCCATATCAATATTCTATTGTTACATGTATCTGCTAATAGAAGATGTTTTCCATCACTTGCAATCCCCATAGGATGATAGAAACGTAGAGGGCCACCAGAGTTATTGAAGCCAAACCAATTCAGTACTATATCAGCATCTTGTCCATTACTAAACCAACCCGACACAGATTTATTTTGTACACTACTATATGTACTACCTGTTTTAATGATTTGGATATCTGAATCATGGTTTATAACAGGATTTATAATATTTTCATTATCATTTTTTTCATTGTTTTCCTTGTTATCCTGTGGATTTTCAATTGGATTTTTTGTACATCCTGCTAGTAATATTATGGAAACTAGTATGAAAACTATTCCAATTATCTTTATTTTACCTTCCATGATAACTCCTCAACCATCCTATAAATTTGTAATCAACAATTATGGGTTTATTTATTGTACACTAAAAAATCTAACTATAAATTTGTATTATAAGAGGTGCTGTGAAACTAATAATTGAACGAACTCCAACCTTTGCCCGTATTCATTCTAGTTCTTAAGGAAATCTAGCGAGATAAGGTTTTTCTACTCATAACGAGTTTTTCATTATGCTCTTTCCAATCTTTCTACTATGCCTTTCAAATTTCTCTCCTTGCAGAGGAGGAACATCAAGGGGATAACTTAAAATGTTAATCGATACAGCATATCAAAAGAGAAAATTGGTAAATCCACAAGATTTTTCATATTTGTGAGGAGGCAATAAATTGAAATTATCTCTCTCCACGATTTATCTACTTATTATAGGGCTGTTGTTAGGTGGTACTGTAAGCTATAGCATAACGATGCAAACCGTATCAAACCAAATTAGCGATTTAGAACATAGAATTAACAATATGAAAACAAAATTTACAAATTTGAACATCTCTATTAACACTCTTCAGAATCAACTGTCATCTATCAATAATACACCATCTCAAATGAAAAAACAGAGTAATGCCAGCCAAGAAAATCAAACAGAAAAAGCAGAGCGATTTGATTGGTTGACCACTCTATTATATGATTTACAGCTGGATACAACTGATAGTACTCCTAAAAACAACAATTCTTATGATGATGAACACTACGCTAGGAATTTAGAAGATAACTTAGAAGCTATAGGATATAATGCATCATGCATCATAGCATTTTATATGGCAAACAATGAGTTAAACTGGGATGTTTTAGTCAAAAATCACTAGACAGGACGACTATTTTGTCTTTGTTAATCCACAAACTGATGCGATAGTTACAGAGAAATACGATGGAGATCAAGATGGAGCAACTGGAACCATTAAGAACCCCAGTATATCAGAAGCATCTGGTTTAATGATGAATCTAGTAAATAGAGTATGGGAAATGATGGCAAATATCTGATATTTGAGTTTGATGACTATGAGATGGTGCGACTTGTTGATACCCGAGTGTACAAAACCTATGAGGATCTTATGAAGGATCTTGAAGAAGATACGACGGATCAGCAGAAATATGTTGAGAATACCCATGATTGTGATGATTTTGCAGAGGAGCTAGAGGATGCCCTAGAAGCAAAGGGATATAGAGTAACTATTAAACTTGTTTACTGGAGAGACGCTAAAGGTGAATTTGTTGGGCGTGCGATTAATGATGTGTATTTGGATGGTGGGCGAATAGCAACCATAGAACCACAGAATGATAGAGATGTAACTGGAGATTATGATGGAAATGGCATAGTAGATACTGTATGGGGTTTAGGATTAATCGAAGGTAATGCAAGAATTTGGTTGTTCAAACATTTTGGATGTGGTGCTACAGATGAAGATTTTCTTGTACTTGAGTATGAAGACAGGGATGATGTACCGTTTCCCCTAGATTAAAACCATTAAGTACAGCACAAATCACTAATCGGAAATCTTAACATCAATCTTCTTTTTGCTAACAGAAACAATCTTCTTAAGGTAGAGAGTAACTCTCTCCTCAGGCACATATTGATCTATGGGCATTCTTGGAAATGCACCATTTACCTCATATATATAGTAACCCTTTTCTCCATCAACAGATACAATGTATTTACTATCTCCACTCTGCCGAATCTCTATGCCTGGAATCTGTTTAAGTGCATCGAATAGGGAACAACCCTTCTCAATTCTGACAGCCGATTCTTCAACAAAAGAGTCCAGTAATTCTTCCAAGCTCTTACTATTTGCAGAAAGTAAATGAACATTGCCCACCACTCGCCTTTTGACTAATCCAACTTCCTCAAGAAGTTTAATGTGCTTTGAGGCAACAGGAACCGATATATGTAGTTGTCTAGCTAGTTCAGAGAGATGGATTTCTCTACCAAGAAGTTTTTTCATCATCTCTATTCTTGTTTTGCTACCTAAAGCTCTGAAGATTCTTTCATTACCCATTTAGATAACGATTGTTATCAATTTTGTTAATTTTAAATCTTTCTATCTAATATCCCTCTCTGGTGATGTGAATATGAGCAGGGGAGTATCCGTGTTTATTACATTGTTTTTAATCTCCATGATGATGCTGATAAACACTCCTCTGGGTGTCTTCTCACCTGCAGCAGCAAACCAGGGAAGTCATTATCCTTATCATCCCTCGGATGATGTGATCAAAAATGCCTTGGAGTATCTCAAAAGTAAACAGGCAATTGATGGTGGTATCGGTGGTTTCGCTGTCACCTGTTGGGTGGCAATGGCGGTTTCAGCAGCTGATGAAAAACCATCCAGCTGGGGTTTACTGGATTACCTGAGAGAAAACATTGATCGCATTGATGCAGAGAAAGCAACGGACTGGGAGAGAGTAACACTTGCTATCACAGCATGCGGTGAAAACCCTAGGGAGTTTGGTGGAATAGATTTTGTTGAAAAAATCCAAAGTTTTTATGATGGAACTCAAATTGGGAATCCAGCAAACCTTTATGATGATTATTTTGGAATACTTGCCTTGATATCTGCAGGCATAGATAAGAATGAATCTATAATTCAGAATACAAAATTATATATTATTAGTAAACAAAATCCAGATGGAGGATGGGGTGATGCTGATTCAACAGCAGCAGCAATTATGGCTCTCATGGCTTCAGGTCAGAATAGTGAATCCGCGGTTATTAATGATGCTCTTTCTTTTTTGAAAACTCTTCAAACCAATAATGGAGGTTTTCAGTCATGGGGTGTAGCCAATGCTGCATCTACTGCTTGGGCGGTATTGGCCATAGTAGCAGCAGGGCAGGATCCCACATCTGTTGACTGGAGAACCAATGGTTTCTCACCCATTGATTTCCTTCTAAACCTGCAGCAGAGAAACGGTTGTTTCAACTGGTCGATACATCAAAGCTTGAACCCCGAATGGATGACATCTTATGTGATTCCAGCTTTGCTTGGAAAACCATATCCTATTGAAATATATGAGTCTGAGTATGGAGAAGATGGAAACGATGATAGTGGAAATGGAAACAATGGAGAGAACGATGTTGATGAAGACGAATACGAATGGAGAGGAAACATTAGGATAGAGGGACAAAACGGCACAATATGGAATGGTGAGGTAAGTCTCAGTGATTCTTTGATTACCGCATTGAACGAGAGTTCTGGTGAAACAGAGGAGTATTACATCCCCTATCCCAGTGTACTTGGAGCGCTGGATGAAGCATCCCATCAAGGAGGTTTCTCCTATTTCGTGGTATATTATCCAAGTTGGGATGCCTTCTATGTGAAAACAATAGCTGGTGAATCAGATTGGTGGCACTACTGGGTAGATTACACGTTGCCGATGGTTGATGCAGGACATTATAAGTTAACAGAGAATGAAGAAGAGGTTCTATGGGGTTACCTGGAGGACTGGAGTGCACACGCGTTGAGAATAAAAGTGAGTAAAAACACTGTTAACGTGTTTGAAAAGTTCACGGTTACTGTATACAATGAGTCACTATCGCCTGTTGAGAATGCAGTTGTCTACGTTGATTCATCAGAGTATTTAACCGATGAAAACGGTAACGTAACTCTTAGTCTATCAGTAGCTGGAGATTATGAGATCTACGCTGAAAAAAATGGGTATGTGAGATCTGAAAAAACAACAGTTCACGTTGAAAATGTTGTAGAGATAGTTAAACCAGCGGATAATGCAGTTTATTTGTGGAACAAAAAAACAAAGATACCCTACCGTGGGATATTGATACTGGGACACATCGACATAGAAGTCGAAACCATAGATGATGTAGAAAAGGTGGAGTTCTACGTTGATGATAAACTGGAATACACTGATACTGAGCAACCCTTTGAATGGAGGTTAAACCAGAAAAGTTTTTTCAAAAAAACAACGATAAAAGCAAAAGCATACATTATGGACAACGACGATACTTTTCACACAATCCGACAGCTCCTCATGTACATTGACTTGTTATCAGAAAAGTATTCCACTATGCGGGTGTTTGATGCGTTAAAAACTCATTTGCAAAGCCTCAAAGAGTCTATTTTGAGTCAAAACAGTTTCGCTGATGAAAAGGAGGTTGTCGTCCTTAATCTGTTTCCTTGTATTCACCGAGGTGATTAGAAATTAGAAATAGACAGATAGTGGGTTTTGGATTGTTGACATTATCTGCTATTGTTGGAAGATATCTCTTAGTATCTAAAAGCATTCAACCTTTTCCTAATTTTGAAGTTGTAACTGTTGCTGCATTTATTGGCATTATGCTACTTGATATTAGAATTGCAATGTTTATACCACTTATCAGCATGATCTGCAGCGACGTTTTAATAGGAAACCCAATTTTTGTTGGAGAGAAAATGAATCAAATAGTATTGTTCACCTATTCTGGATTTGCAATGATAACTTTCTTGAGTTTTTTTATAAGAAACAAAGTGAAACCATGGGTTAAATCGATAAATATTCGATCGATTTCCTGTGTCGCAGGTATTGGTGCATTCCTCGTAGTTTTCTATGATATCTGGACGAATTTTGGATGGTGGTATCTGCTATATCCACATACAGCAAAAGACTTGTTTACTGTGTACGTTCTGGGTTTACCATTTATGTTATATCATTTGATTTCAGGGGTGACTACTTTTATATTCATTGGTCTACCCGTTATTTCATATTTTTCTACAAGGCAGACATCTCATGAAAACGAATTAATTAATACATCATGGAAGAGAAAGGTAGCTGCTCCAGTAATTTTAACGATACTACTTGTTGTCATCTCTTTAGCATCTGGATGTCTCTCCTCATCTAATTTATACCCTGAAAAACATGGAGGAGTTAAAGAATTAGTAGAAAACGTTAGCCTAAGAGTCATCGCTCCCAATTGGAATATCTCTTATAATAATGTGACAACAGTGAACAACACTGTTTATGATCTCCTTTTAGAATGTGCCGATCGTTTTAACTTCACGGTAAAAGCAAGTTATTGGCCCAGCTACAGCTCGGTGTTTGTTGAATCAGTGGGAGAGGTAGAAAATGGAGAAAATAACAGGTTTTGGCAGTACTATGTCAACGGGAAATACGCATCGGTTGGTTGTAGCAAATATTGTCTTCATGATAACGACGTTGTGGAATGGAAATTTGAGCAACCTGCGTGGTCTTAAGATTCTCGATATGTGATATTTCACATCAAAACACAAAAAAACTACTGATTCTAAAAAGGAGGCAAAAAATTGTTCAGAAAGATAAGGAAAAGAGATGGCAGAATAGAGGATTTCGATCCTGAAAGAATCACTAATGCTATCGCAAAAGCTGGCGAAGCAACCGGTGAATTTGATAGAGAAATTGCTAAAAAACTCACTCTTAGAGTATTGAATTTAGCTCAGCAGACAATAAAAGACGAGATACCAACCGTAGAAGAAATCCAAGATATTGTAGAAGATGTATTAATAGAGTCTCCATTTCGCAAAACTGCAAAAGCATATATTATATATCGAGAGCAACATGCAAAGATCAGAGAGATTACAACAAATGCAAATATAGATTTAGTAGACCAGTATTTAGGAAAAACAGATTGGGAAGTAAATGAAAACAGCAACATGTCTTTTTCGTTACAAGGACTGAATAATTACATTTCTTCCCAAATAAGCAAAGTATACTGGCTAAATAAGATATACCCGCCAGAAATAAGAAAAGCATACATTGACGGTGATTTTCATATTCATGATCTAGGGATACTATCGGTCTATTGTGTTGGATGGGATCTTGAGGACTTGTTGCTGAAGGGATTTACAGGCGTTCCTGGGAAGGTAGAGAGCAAACCTGCAAAACACTTTAGAAGTGCATTAGGGCAAGTAGTTAATTTCTTCTATACGCTTCAAGGTGAAGCTGCTGGTGCCCAAGCATTTAGTAATTTTGATACTCTATTAGCTCCCTTTATCCGATATGATGGGCTTTCTTACAGAGAAGTCAAGCAGGCATTGCAAGAATTTGTTTTTAACCTTAACGTCCCAACGAGAGTCGGTTTTCAAACACCATATACAAATCTTACTTTCGATTTAAATCCCTCACCAGTATATAAGGACCAGGGGGCAATAATTGATGGAAAGATGCAAAACGAAGTATATGGAGATTTCCATGAGGAGATGCATATGCTAAATAGGGCATTTTTGGAAGTTTTGTTAGAAGGTGATGCAAAGGGGAGAGTATTTACTTTTCCCATACCTACATATAATATAACAAAGGATTTCGATTGGGGCGATAGTAATTTACGTTATTTATGGGATGCTACTGCAAAATATGGTGTCCCCTATTTCGCAAATTTTGTCAATTCAGACATGAAGCCAGAAGATGCTAGAAGCATGTGTTGCAGATTGAGATTAGATTTAAGACAACTTGAGAGGCGAGGCGGGGGGTACTTCGGTGCCAATCCGTTAACAGGCTCTATTGGTGTAGTCACAATCAATATGCCAAGACTTGGTTATCTGTCCAAAAATGAGGATGAGTTTATAGAAAGATTAGAAAGAATGATGATTTTAGCAAAGAACAGTTTGGAGATAAAGAGAAAAATCCTTGAAAAACTTACAGAGAGAGGACTTTATCCATATACAAAGTTTTATCTTAGGGCAATAAAGAAAAGATTCGATGAATACTGGAAGAACCATTTCTCAACAATAGGTCTTATAGGAATGAATGAGGCAACATTAAACCTTTTTGGGAAAAACTTGGGGGAAAAGGAAGCAATAAAATTTACTTTGAAGGTTCTGGACTTTATGAGGAAAAAACTTATCGAATTTCAGGAGGAGACAGGTAATAACTATAATCTTGAAGCAACGCCCGGTGAAAGCACATCTTATCGACTTGCATTGAAAGATAAAAAGAAATTCCCAGATATAATTTGTGCAAATGATAGCGAATATAAAAAAGGGGCAGAACCCTATTATACAAACTCTACACAATTACCAGTGAACTATACAGATGATATCTTTGAGGCACTAGATTTACAGGATGAAATTCAGACTAAATATACTGGAGGGACGGTTTTCCATATTTTTGCGGGGGAGAGAGTAGAAAACGGAGACGTAATTAAAAATTTGGTAAGAAAAATATGCGAGAGTTATCATCTTCCATATTTTACTTTTACACCAACGTTTAGCATTTGCCCAAATCACGGATATCTGCCCGGAAATAAGCCAATTTGCCCAAAGTGCGGGACAAAAACAGAAATATATTCAAGATCCGTAGGGTATCTTAGACCTGTAAATCAGTGGAACAAAGGAAAACAGGAAGAATTCAAACAAAGAAAAACATTCAAGGTAGGAAGATGATCATCGGAGGATTCCAAAAGTTTTCGTTGATAGATTATCCCGGTAAGATATGTGCAATTATCTTTACTCAGGGTTGCAATTTTAGATGTCCATATTGTCATAATCCCGAGTTAGTAAATCCGAAATTATTTCGAGAGCCCATTGATGAGGAGGATATCTTTAGATTTCTAGAGATAAGGAAAGGAAAATTAGATGCTGTGGAAATAACTGGAGGAGAACCAACTCTTCAACCAGATCTTATTGAGTTTATGAGGAAGATTAAAGCTATGGGTTTTTTAATAAAGTTGGATACTAATGGAACTAATCCAGAAGTAGTTGAAAAGATTATAAAAAACAAACTAGTGGATTACATAGCAATGGATGTTAAAGCACCCTTGGAAAAATATGAAAAGGTTGTGAGAGCAAAGGTTGACAAACAAAAGATAAAGGAAGCCATATCCCTAATTATGAACTCTTATATAGACTACGAATTCAGAACAACCGTGGCTAAAAGCATTCTTACAAAGGAGGACATAATTGATATAGCTAAAACAATCAAAGGCTCAGAACTTTATGTATTACAGAAATTTATTCATTCAAAGATTCTAGACCCCTCTCTTGCTAAAAGAGCAAAAACCTTCTCTGATGCGGAGTTAGAGGCTATACGGTCTGAGGCAGAGAAATATGTTAAGGAAAGTGTTATACGGTAATTTGAAGTTTTGATAGAATGTTTTAAACATCTCCGCCCATTTATTCTTATGCATTTATCTAGGTTGTCCTACAGACGACTTCGCTGGGCGATATACCTCAAACCTCTCCCAAATTTTGTCTACATATTCTTGTAATCTTCTTATTCTTTCTTCATCTCTTTTTGGTTTGAAAAGAGGATTGAACCTTCCTTGGGGTTTAAGCCACTCCTCAATAGGTTTTCTTTTGAATTTACCTTCAAAGATAAGCCTGCTCGTGCTGTTAAAAGTCATCTTCTCATTTTCATATTCATATAATGGCCATATGCCCGTTTCAACAGCAAGTTTTCCCATCTCAATAGTCTTGTCCATACTAAATCTCCATCCAGGTGGACAAGGAGCAAGGATCTCGATATACTTTGGTCCCCTTATCCCCATTGCCTTCTTCACTTTTCTATACAGATCTTCAGGGTGACTGACGCTCGCAGTTGCTACATAAGGGATGTGATGCGCTCTTACTATTGCTCCCAAATCCTTGCTAAATTCCTCTTTTCCCCCAACGGTAGTGGTAGTCCATGCACCATAGGGTGTTGCACCACTTCTCTGTATGCCTGTATTAGAATATATCTGGTTGTTATAGCATATGTAGATGAAATCCGTATTTCTTTCAAAAGCACCAGACATTGCCTGCAATCCGATATCATAGGTCCCTCCATCTCCTGCCCACACAACGACATTGATGTCATTCTTTCCCTGTTTTTTCAATGCAGACACTACACCGCTTGCAGCGGCAGCTGCAGCCTCAAAGGCAATATTGAGCACGGGTACATTAAAGGAAGTATGTGGATACAAACTTTCTATAACAGATGTGCAACAAGCAGGTATGACAAGTATAGTTTTTTTTCCAAGGGCCTTTAGAGTTATCCTTAAACCAAGCGTTGATGGGCAACCTGGGCAGGCAGCATTCCCGGGGAGTATATATTCTTCAAGAGGAATATCCCTAATAGCCATCTATTTTCCCTCCAGATCATACCATTCATATTCCTTATATTTCCCATCAATAACTTTCTCACACATTTTCTCTATGTCTTTGTACGTAACATCTTTCCCTCCCAATCCAGCAATAAAACCATATACCTTTGTATCGACATTTCCATAAAGTGCTGCCTTAATCTCACTGAAAAATGCACCCTCCATACCAACCGATATATTTCTATCAATGACAATAAGATTTGCCTTCTTGGCAAGCTTTATAACTTCTTCCTTTGGGAACGGACGAAAGACTCTCAAACGAGCCAGTCCAACTTTTTTTCCCTTGGCACGCAGCTCATTGACGGCGACCTTGCTTTCAGCACCTATTGCACCAACAGCAATAATTATGTATTCTGCATCATCACAGCGATAGTATTCAAATAAGTCTCCGTGGTACGTACCAAAGCGTTTTTTCCAATCATTGGTTATTTTTGGTATAATCTCCAGAGCTTTCTCTTGCGCATCCTGCATAGCTTTTCTTACTATGGGGTAATCCTTTGGCATGATGATATTTCCATGTGTAACAGGATTGTCTACATCAAGTTTCCATTGAGACACTCTTTTGGGCAAAAAATCATCTATCTCTTCCTGTTCAGGTACCTTTACAGGTAGGGATGTATGGGAAAGGATAAAACCATCGTAGCACACCATAACAGGAAGCTGCACATCTTTGTGTTCCGCAAGTTTAAAAGATTGTATTATTGTGTCAAAAATCTCTTGATTACTGGAGCAGTAAAACTGCAACCAGCCAGTATCCCTTTGAGCAATAGAATCGTTTTCATCTGCCCATATACTCCATCCAGGTCCTATAGCTCTGTTCACATTTACCATTACAATGGGCAGTCTCGCTAATGCTGCCCAATGTAACATTTCATGCATTAATAGCAACCCATGGGCTGATGTTGCAGTAAATGCTCTTGCACCTGCTGCAGATGCGCCTATACAAGCACTCATTGCAGAATGTTCACTCTCTACACAGATATAATCTCCACTAAACTCTCCTTTTTCTACATAGTTGGCAATACCCTCAACAATGGTTGTTTGGGGGGTGATAGGATAGGCAGCAACGACATCTGGTTTTGACATCTTTGCAGCGAGTGCCGATATATAGTTACCAGTATCGAGTACTGTCTTCATTTTTTCTCCTCCCTTTTCATTGTAATTGCCTTAACAGGGCAGACATTTGCACACACTCCACAGCCCTTGCAATATTCATAATCAATCTCAACAGAACCATCTCCCTTTCTAATAATTACACCCTCTGGGCAGAATATCCAGCATCTCAAACATTTGACACATTTAGTTTTGTCAAGAATGGGCCTAAATACTCTCCAGCTACCAGTTTTTCCCATGGCACCTTTCTTTGGGTAAGAGATGGTTGTTACAACATCATATTTCTTCATCTATTCACCTCTGTTCTTTCATAAGCTTCTTTGGCTGCCTTTACATTATTCTCAGCAAGCTCCCCCTTCCACCTCTCTCTTATAGCTTTCTGTATCGACTCAAGTGTGATCTTTTCCAAAACTCTCGGTACGGCGCCAAGTATAGGTGTGTTAATAACAGGAATGCCGCCAACCAAAAGATTATGTTTAATTGCAATATCAGTAGCATCAACGGTAGCAATTATAAACTTCTTAGAAAAGGAGAATTGGGTTGGGGATTTTCTTGTGTTTATAATCACAATACCGTTTTCTTTGAGTCCTCCAATCACATCGACGATTCCCATAATGCTCTCATCAAGAACTATCACCACATCTGGATTGTAGATTTCACTCCTCAGATGTATTTCCTCTTCAGATATCCTTGCAAAGGCTCTTACGGGCGCACCCCTTCTTTCAGCACCAAAAAAAGGAAATGCCTGCACCCCTTTGTTTCCATCTTTCAGAGCTGCTGCGGCAAGGATATTAGCAGCGGTGACAGCGCCCTGTCCTCCTCTACCATGAAAACATATCTCAATCAGAGATGACGAAACCATAATAATTCCTCTTCCCGTGCTGGGAATGAAGTTGTGGGATATAACTGTTTTGAAAGATTATTTTACCGCAGAGACTTTCGATTCGATAGTTGCATCTTTGTCTTTTCTGTCATCAATTTTTATTTCCGTAATGACTCTCTTTGCACCTTGCTTGAGAACGGCATTATGTGCACTTTTGATAACTTTAAATAGTGTATCAAGATCAGAAACTTCTACAACTGTAGCCATGGCGTTGATTTCATATTTAATACCACTATTTTTGATCTCCTCAATTGCAGATTTAACATACCTGTGCAGTTCAAGACCTTCGCCAACAGGGGCAATAGAAATCTGTGCAACAATCATTATTTCACCTCCTTTACAATAAACTCATTTTGTTGAGAGTTTTTCAATCTTTTTCTGAAAACCTCTGCCTGTTCTGATGTAACAAATACCTCAACAAGTATAGCACGTTCAAAACCTTTAACAGATTCAAGATTTTTGACACCTCTCAAATCCGTTCTATAGAAATAGACCCCATCTAAGGTTACCTGATCCAGATTGGCATTCCTCAGATCCGCACCTGTAAAATCAACACGGTGAAATTCACTTCCAGTAAAATCAACCCCCTTTAAGTCAGCATTACAGAAATCCAGATGTTCAGCATAAATATGTCTAAACACCGCTTCTTTAGCCATGCAGTCAGAAAAATCTATCTTATAAAGAGAAGAATCTTCAACAACTGCCTTCTTTAGCCAAGCACGAATAAACAGAGAATGGGTGAATTCAACCTCCTTCAACAGAGCTTTTTCTAGGTTAACATCAGTAAAATCGGCACTGCCACATGAACAAGTTAATACAGTACCGCTTAGATCAGCATTTCTTAGATCGCTGTTAAAGAATTCAACCCCTGTAAGATCTGCTTTGTGAATATTTGCATTTGCCAGGCAAGTGTTAGAGAGATTCGCATCAATGAGACTTGCACCTTCAAGATTTGCAGCGGAGAGGTCTGCACCAGATAAATCAGCATTCGCAATCTTTGCTACTGATAGATCCGCATGATGCAACACAGCATTTTTAAGATCTGCCTTTTCAAGGCAGGCATTTGATAGATCTGCATTGGTGAAATCCGCTTTCTTTAGATTTGCACCTTTAAGATCTGCTTTTCTCAAATTCGAACCGACAAATAACAAACTTCTTTCAGGTTCCCACAGCGTATTCATTTTTCTTAAGTAAATTCCCTCTGCTTTTATATCGACAAATTTCCCACCATCTATCATAAGTGCCTTATCTTCAGTGGATTTTTGTAACACATCGTTAATTTTTGAAACAAACGGAGCAAAATCAAAACCTCTACTTATCTCAACATCTTCAAAAATCCTAATTCCTTTGATGAGATCTCTAATAAATTCTTCTTCATTAATTGACACATTTTTTAGAATGCTGCAGAGTTTAAAAAGATATTTTGTTGTTTATTGTTTGAAATGATATATTTCATATGTAATGGAGCGATCATCGTTTTAATCCCATTTGAGAAGAAGATCCAAAAGAGAAATGTTGGCTTTGTTTTTTTAACTGCCTATTTCGTCAACCTTAATATCACAAAGAAGAAAAATAATAAAGACATTCATCCAAGGAGGTGAGGCATTGAATAAAAAATATTTATTTGCATTGATCATCTCCCTGTTTGTCCTAAGTATTATAGGAGATCCTTTTTCTATTGGAGAGGGAATTAAGGATAATCAAGTAATGTTCGCATCATTTTATGATGAAGAAGCAAATAACTCGAAACCTAATCTCAGTATTCAAGTCATTAGAGGATGGATATTGGTCATAAAAAATGTGGGAGATACTGAAATTACAAACATAACTTTCTCGTTTGAAAAAGTAAATGGCAAGTTACCAAATACTATCTCATTTGATATTGTTGAGAATATTACAACATGGAAAGGGGGAGGAATGGAAATAAAAGTAGGAAAACATATAGAAAAGATAGCTAGGTTGGATGTTAATGAAAGTATAGCTTTGATAGATAGTCAAAACGAAATGGGTTTTATAAACGCATCCGAAGTTTACAAATATGCTAACTCTGGGTGGCTTATTATACAATGTGATCAAGGGATCGAAAAAAGAGTCCCATATACATTTACACCTCACCATGGATTTTCTACATCTATCCGGGATTTAATTTGGAATTTAATATATGTCTTTCTCTATTATATCCTTCCGTTGTTGATTGTGGTGGCAATAATAGTTTTAATTGGAAGAAAAAAGAAAAATAGATAAAAATCCCTTCAACTTTTTAATTTAGATATTCCCTTCTTTCAAATATAAATCTTAATTTCAAAAAAACATACAACCATGAAAAAATCTAAGAATTTTTTGAATTAACAGAAAATAATTTTGTCATGGCCTCAGGCCATTTAACAGCTAGAAATTTCATCCCAATGAAACAAGATATCCGTATGTTGGCAGGATATATGAAATTCGGAACCGAAAGTCAAAAATCATACTTTTGCAACTTATCATTATGACTATTACAGAGACATAGAGAGAACATCAAAAGCACTGGGTCATACTAAGATAACAAACACCATCAAGTATATACATATGGCACAGGCGATGCGGGAACAGGTACATGGCAACCTGTTTAATCTCGCTCTCAAACCACATAATATAAATAAAAATATATTAGTGGGGGAATGGCGAAAAACAGGTCAACGCCAAAAATGGGGTCAACCTGACAATTTTTCTCCTTATAAGTTGAGTGGGCTTAGCCGGATTCGAACCGGCGACCTCCGCCGTGTGAAGGCGACGTCATAACCAACTAGACCATAAGCCCACAGAGGAAGAAATCAAGTTTTAGTGAATAAAATTTTTGCAGATAGGAAATAGAATCACACTTCTTCTTTATACGGCGATGTTTTCTCAATAAACTTTATACCCATCTCCTCAAGCTCATCAAGTATTGGATTGTATATCTCTGGAATCACAGGAATATATACACCTTTAAGGTTTATCTTTTCATTGAGGATCATCTTCACTGCTATCGCTGCTGGTAGAGCAACGGTTCTTGCTACTGCAGTATCTTCCTTAGGTATGCCGTAGTCAACAAGTAATGAGGTTATGTACTCTCTCTTTGAGCCATAATCTGCTATGAATTCATGATACATCACTATCATGTCCCTATCTTTTTCTCCCATAGACATCTTCTTTAACATCAGAGCAGTAAGATAATCGAGAGGATTGTCAGCATTATCTGGTAGAGGCTCTTCGCTAAACAGGCCAAGCCACTCAAGCCTTTTAATAACTGCAGAGTATTTCTCCAAACCTAGGAATCTCGCTGTTGCAGCTACAATATCTTCTTTATTACCAGCACTAATTAGATATCTAGTTACATCACCATAGCTTTTTCCAGAAAAGTTTTCAATCTTTTTATCGCTCAGCCAACCCAGAGCGGCAATATTTCTTAAAGTTTCACACCATCCCACCATTCTAAATGTACCTCTATAAACAGTTTTTGCATCCTTTAAACCATAAATTTCCTTGTATGGTACAGAGTTTCGATTCGGATAGTTTTCAAATGACCCCACTCCTGGAACATCTTGGATGGTGTAATGTTCAAAGAGTTTCTCACCAGGAATGGAAACAATCTTTCCGTCCTGCAACCACTGTGCTGCATTCCTAGAAGCCAGTAATACCCCACGAGGTGACCAAGAGAATTTGTATCCAAAGGGGTTGTTGTTCGAGTCATGGGCAGGTAATGCACCTGTCGTCGATTTGAAGCTAATAATTTTACCTCCCTTGGACTCAACATCATGAATAACGCGCATTGCAGACATGTGGTCTATGCCTGGATCTAAACCACACTCGTTTAGTAGTAAAACACCAGCCTCCTTTGCCTTTTTATCAAGAGCTCTCATTGCATCGCTCACATAGGAGGTTGTGACAAGGTCTTTTTTGTGCTTGATACAGAGTTCTGCAACCTTAACATGATAAACATATGGCAAAAGACTAACTACAATATCTGCATTTTTGACAAAACCATCAAGCGCAACATCATCATGTACATCTAAGGCATATGCCTTGCCATTTGGATGCCCATTTATCAAATGTTCAGCCTTACTTACAGTTCTTGAGGCAACATCCACAGAAAATCCAGCTTTTTCAAGAAGATATCTTACAAGAGGTCTTGCAACCATGCCTGCACCAAGAACTAGAACTTTTTTCATATAAACCACCGCTAGAAGCTGTGAAAGAGATTTTCTTATAAATATTTGTTTATATATTGATAATCCGGTGTCAATTCTCCTTTGTATACTATGACTGCCTTCTTTATCTGAGGCGGCAGATCAATGTCTTCAAAATCGGCAGAATAGTCTGCTCCCACTATATCAGGTACAAAGTGCCAGAGGGATTCGCTGAAAGATGTGGAAGATTCTTTAGGCAGTTCACATGGAAGATTATCAACAGCTAATACTACAACACCTTTTCCTGTGTATCCATCTTCAACCTTTTCAGTTAATGGATTGTAAACATAAACCGGATTATCTGGTTCTGTGGCCTTGACGTTGAATTCAATGGCTCCATTTATGTCACAGCTTATATCCCCGATAACCCGCAGTTTTACTTTCTCTTCTTTGGTAAATAAATCCTTAAGAAATGCTTTGGTGACAAAGCGAGGATATCTTGAATCCCAGTATATACAATTCATTAGTATCGTTAGATGAGGGATATATTGTTCGAAAACAGATCTGTAGCGCTCGGGATGTGTGTAATAGTCCTGTAAATCAAACACAGCACCCTTTTCTATAGGTTCTACCATGTCCTCTTCTCTGAATACGACCTTGTAAATGGTTGTATTGGCTGATTTTGATTGTATAGTGCTTAACTCTTGAGGTTCAACCTTTTCAACTGGTAGAATATCAAGTATCTCCTGTGCACCTTTTGATACGTTTCCATACCCTGCAAAGCCGACAATCAAAGGCGTTAGAGAAGGAGGAAGACCCTTGTTCTCTATCTCCTCTCCGATTTGAGAGATGTGTTCCTTAATTTCCTCCAAATCCTCGTAATAGATGGTTTGTTTAATTTTTCTGAAAGGAGTTTCAATACCTTCCCACTCCAGTCTTTTTCCAAATGCCCACAAGGTATCTATCATACCAGCCAATCCTGCAAATCTTCCAAAAAACACCAATCTTCTACCATGTTCATCAACAATTCTTTCATAATCAATAAGTGTGCAACCTAATTCAAGCATGCGTTTTAACATTGGCATATTGTGTTTCTGACCCTTTATCGTGTGGGAAAAGAACACATAGGTCTTTCCCTCTTCAAAAAAATCAGTAGGTGCCTCTTTTACTGCAAATATGTGAGAGGATGAAGAAAGATCTTCTTGGATAATGGCTCCTGCTCTTTTATATTCGTCATCTGTGAAGGCACGTATCTCCGAGGGTTGGAGAA
>Ga0190304_1000284_pt1 | contig 23857 bp, 27 predicted proteins | sample 48700712_MG_FD_161670 | JGI IMG/M metagenome (GOLD analysis project Ga0190304, IMG submission 161670) | Hydrothermal vent sediment bacterial communities from Southern Trench, Guaymas Basin, Mexico - 4870-07-1--2_MG | ecosystem: Environmental > Aquatic > Marine > Hydrothermal vents > Sediment ...
AACTCTAAGCATTGAAGAAGAAAAAATTTATATGAATAAAATAAAGAATCTAGAGACATTATATCTAAAGGTAAAAATGTATCGCGACGCACGTGAAAAAATAATACTAATAAAAAACAAAATATCTGAAAACATTAGTAAATTAGATGAAATTAGAAAAGAGCTCGATCCATTAGTTGAGGATTATAAAGTTAAAAAAGAAAAAGTTAATCAATTAAAAGAAGAAAGAGATTCCTTGAGGGAAAAAATCGAACAATTAATTAAGAAAAAGGAAGAAATACGACAGGAAGCAAACCAATATCATGAAAATCTCTTAAAAATAACTCAGGATATCAAGGAAATAAAGGATGAAATAGAAAAAGTTGTTCTTTTACTTAAAGCTCAAGAACTTTCAAGAAAAATCGAAAAAAGAAAACAACAATTATATTCACGTGCACAATTAATATATGAAAAATACAAACGTGGCGAAAAACTGACACTTGAAGAATTTAAAATATTAATGGAATTTAACATGATACCTAAATAAAAATTTATATTTTTACTGTTATTATAAATCCATTAGTATATCATTATATATTTTCTAGAGGTGCTAAATTATTGGAAAACACTAAGTTTTTACTAGTACTTTGCGTTGATAGAGATAATGACATTGGAACATATCTCAATATAGAGACACCTATAATCGGTGAGGAGAATGTTCTAAATGCTGCAATAAAATATGCAACTATAAATCCAGAGGATTCTGATGCTAATGCAATGTTTGCAGCTATTCAAACATATCGTGAGCTTAAAAAAATAAAGAGCAATAAAGTTGAAGTAGCTGTTATAGCTGGACTACCTGAAGAAGGTATTAAAGGTGATATAAAACTCTTAAAGGAATTCGATTCTATATTGTCGCAGAAACCCATAGAAGGAGTTGTTTTAATTTCAGATGGACCTACAGATGAACAAGTTATCCCTTTAATTCAATCAAGAACACCGATAGTGTCTGTTAGAAGAGTTATTGTTCAACAATCGAGAGGAATCGAAGAATCTTTCGTACTAGTTTTACGATATATGAGAAGACTTATAGAAGATGAAAGATATAGAAAATATACTCTTGGAATACCAGGGATTTTTATAATGTTATATGTCTTCCTTTCAAACTCTATGCCGAACTATGCCTGGCCACTACTAATATTTTTATTTGGTGCCACCTTATTTTTTAAAGGTTTTTCACTAGATGAAACATTTAAAAAAATGTATACAACTCAGCCAACCATGTTTACTTCAACGATAATTTCAATTCTTCTCTTGTTTTTAGCTTTTGTAGGAGGACTCACTTATGTCAATAGTCTTCCAGGATTAAAGCTGGAAGAAGTATTAGGATATTTTCTGTTAGCTTCCATAGGAGGACAAATTTTTGTAGTTGATTTGATAACATTTGCAGTTGCAATTCCTTTAACAGGTAAGATACTTGATAGTTTAATGCATGGTAGAGAAACAAAGATTAGCGATTATGGTTTATTAGCTTTCGTAGTTATATCTAGGCAAATATTAGTAGAAGTTAGTAAGATCATGATAGGAAAAGGTAATATTATAAACTTACTTTACTGGATACTTGGAGGAATAGTGGTTATGGTGCTTGAAACAGTTCTTTCCATATTTATAAAAAAGAAAACATCGGAAGCAGAGACATAAAAATGTATAAAATTTATGACATAATAGTCTCCGGAGATAGAACAACTCTTTATTTTGATGAAATTATCTCTTTACTTAACGCATATGGAATACAGTATGAATTAGTTGATAAAATATCAAAAGTTTTGAGAATAAAGATTTTTTATAACCATATTAACCTAGAAAATATATTATCTAAGTCTTCCTCAATACGTTATATAATCGAAGAAAAAATCTATGTTGAAGACTTAGATAATTTAGATAAAAAATTATCTACAGTAGAATGGAATGACCTTTCCCTAAAAAGCTTTAAGGTATTTTTCTTGAAAATTGGAAAAAAGAAAAAAAATATTCATTTTAGAAAAATAATGACAAACATTGTCAAAGACATATATGAAAAAATAGGTCAAAAAACTAGAGTAGATGTTCATAATCCTGATGTAAAAATTATTATTATTTGTATTGATTCAAAAACTCTTATAGTTGGGAAAATAATAAATGAATTTAGAGGAGATCGTTTTAGATTTAGAGATCCTAAAGCAAAGGTATTCAGACACCCAAGCATGTTAACTGTAAAAGATGCCAGAGTTCTGTATAATCTTTCTTTAACTAAGCCATGTGAAAATAGTGTTCTTCTTGATCCGTTCTGTGGTACTGGTAGTATTTTAATCGAAGGAGGAATAGAAAGAAGTTATTCTATAGGTGTAGAATTAAAGAGAAATCTTATAATCAACGCATTAAAAAATTTGAGAGAATACAACCTACATCAATACATCGATTTAATAAACGCAGATTCTACACTGTTACCTTTTAGAAACTGTGTTTTCGACTGTATAGCAACTGATCCACCTTATGGAAAACTAGCATCAATTAACAAACATGAAAATTGTGATCTATTGGGCAAATTTATAAGTCAGAGCTTTAATATCCTTAAGAAAAACTCTAGGATAACTATAATGTACACAGATAAGTATAGAAATTGTATATTAGAAGAACTGAAAAAAAGAGATATAATTCTGATATCGGAATATTCATTTACAGTTCATAATGAATTAACAAGAATAATAATCGTGGCTGAGAAAAAATGATTGAATTATTTTTTCTAGGTGTCGGTGCAACATTTCCTATAAAAGGAGAGGGCATGCCTTGTATAGCGATTAGAAGATTGGGAGAAATCTTCATCTTCGATTTTGGGGAAAACTGTCAGTTAGAATTTTTTAAAAGTGGTTTAGGTGTCAACAAACCTTTACACATATTTATATCTCATATGCATGGTGATCATTTTTTAGGAATAGCACCCTTTTTACAAACTCTCTCATTACAGGGTAGAAAAAAGGAATTAACAATCTATGGCCCAAAGGAATTGAGAGATCATCTGTTAAATACTATAAATCTTGATACTTTGAGATTTCCTATAAAAATATATGAAGTGAAAGAAGGTAAGATAGTTGATGATAAAGAATATTATATAGAAGCTATAAATGCTTTACATAATATTGAAGCTTTTTCATATATTTTTTCTGAAAAAGAAAAACCAGGAAAATTTGATACAATAAAAGCAAAAAAATTAGGAATTCCTGAAAGTCCTGTTAGAAAAAAACTGAAAGAAGGAATACCTGTAAAAATAGGAAGTAAGATAATTTATCCGAAAGATGTCTTAGGCCCTCCTAAGAAAGGAGTAAAAATATCCTATAGCGGAGATACAAGATATAATGAGAAATTTATAGAAAAAGCATACAAATCTGATGTCCTTATTCATGAAGCTACATTTTCGATAGATGATGAAGATGAGGCAGAGTTAACTGGTCACTCAACATCTAGGGATGCTGCTATAATAGCAAAAAGATCAAATAGCCGACTTCTATTACTTACTCATATCAGTGCAAGATATAGTAATAAAAACAAACTTTTGAGAGAAGCACGGGAATTATTTAGGAGAACATATATAGCTTACAAAGGCTTAAAACTTTTAATATATACAGATTGGAAAGCTCTTGAAATATTATTTAATTCAATATATTAGTCATCTGGTGGTGAAACATGTTCTATGGGTTTACCATCCTTTGTCCTAGGAGTTAACCATTGAATTAGTTGTTTAGGATTGTTTGTTTCTATTTCTACAACTATTGCTCCGAGAGGACTTTCTCCGTACTCAAAGCTTGAAAAACTAATTCTTCCAATATACGCTACCTGTTTATTTAGATAAAATATGATCTTATTACTTATTTTTCCTCTCTGTAAATACTGTCTCGCAGCATCAAGCACTCTTTCTTTTCTTAAAGCATAATAAAATTTTTTTAGAACCTTAGAACCGTATCCCTCTCCTATTAATACCTTCTGATAACCCATTTCCGTTATTTTTATTTCCTGTAAGTCAAAAAAGTTCGTAATACTCTTTACTACTCTTTCTTCTTCTTCTGTAGGATTAATAATTGTTCTGACAGTTATTTTCATCATCTCCGACCACCTTTTTAATTACTTTCATACACTCATCATAAAATTCTTCTTTCGTGATGTTTTCATTTATTATCATAATATCAGCCAATGCAATAACATTACCTATCCCTATATTTAATTCTCTATAATCTCTACTGATAAAATCTTCCCAATCCTTTGGATCATCCTTTCTTCCTCTCTTAATAAGCCTCCTATATCTTGTCATTGGAGAAGCATGAATAGCTATTATTTTTATTGAGCCGAATTCTTCCTGAAAAAATTTTACTTCTTCTAGACTCCTCACTCCATCAACTAATACAATTCTCGATGAACTCAATGCTATTTGTTTAGAGATTTTTCTAGCTATAATATCATCCCCATATATTTTTCTTAGTTCAATAGCTAGCTTTCCTAATGATTCATCACTTAAATCAATTTGCCTCGCTTTTGCTTCTTCCCTGATAACATCACCCATAGAATAAACAGGTATAGACATTTTACGAGCAACGCTAACAAAAATAGATTTACCAGCACCGGGCATTCCAGCTATTAAAAGTAAAGTCTTTTTTACATTATCCATATTAACAATATATTATAGTATATTAGATTATTAATTTATTCTATAATGAGGTATAACATTATGGAAAGCTTTAACATCGCCATAATAGGCGTAGGCAGATGGGGTATAAACCACGTAAGAGTTCTTTCTAATCTTAAAAAAATTGAAGACAAGACAAACAGCTTTTTTATCAACAGACTTATAGTTGTTGATAAAAATAAGGATAGATTAAAAAACGTAGCTTTAAGATACACTATAGATGCCTATTATAATGATATAGAAGAAATGCTAAAAAGAGAGAATGTTGATATTGCATTTATAATCGTTCCAACAATTTATCACCATATTGTTGCTGAAAAACTATTACCCTACTCTCATATATTTATTGAAAAACCTATAGCTTCAACATTAGAAAATGCGAAAAAGTTATTAGATTTATCAAAGGAATATAATAAGGTAATAGCTGTCGGACACATAGAGCGGTTTAACCCCGTAGTAATAGCGGTTAAAGATTATCTGAAAAAAATTTCAGAAAAAATAATCCATATACTTGGTTTACGTATAGGACCTGGGCCAGTAGGTAGTAAAACTGGAAATCTAGGCGTAGCACATGATTTGCTAATACATGACATTGATATCTCTAATATGATACTTGATTCTATTCCTGTTAAGGTACTTGCAGTAGCAGGATACACTCCCAATTTTCCTTATGAAACTGAGATAAACGCAATATATGAGTACAGTAACCAAACAATAGCATATCTCAGGACAAGCTGGATGACTGGACCAAGGCTTAAAAAACGTTTAATGATGATACAAACTTTTTCCAACGTTATAACATTTGATTATATTTCCCAGATAATTAATGTAGAAAGAGGTCTAAAGGATCACAAATCTTCAGGTGAATACATTGATATAATATCTAGCTATACTTCAAGAAATATAGAAAATATTTCTTTAGTCAGTGGAAGTAGATACGAACCACTACTTCTGGAAATTAAATCCTTCCTTGAAAACATCGCAAATAAGAAAAAACCAATAGTAGATGGAGAAAAAGGTTATAATGCTTTAAAATGTATTGTCGCTGCTCTTACGTCGGCAAAAAAACAAAAACCGATAGAAATAAGTTAGGTTTTTCTCACTTTCTCAGATATAAAAATTGGATGGAAATAAGTTCTAAATCCTTTAGGATCAAAATGTGTCCTTGATACATTTTCATCATATTTTCTCAATATTTCTATAATTTCCTGAGGAGACATTTCGTTTTTAAAACCATACTTTTTAGCTACTATATCACTTTTATAATAAAATAACGGTGCCTTAGCTTCTTCCTTTATATATTCTATTATCTTTATACCTCTTTTCTCAAAATATGAATAATTTTTATATTGCTCATATACAATATCTACAAATTTTTTGTTCCATAGGTTTCCTATCCATAATGGCCCTGCATACTGTATGTTTTTGCGACAAATAGGACAAGTATATTTTTTATTTTTTATCTCTTTTACAATACCTCTAAACAAACATGAAGAACAATAGATTAAATATCCAATTTTCTTGCTGATCATAGAAGCATATCCAGGAGAATCTATTATCTGCATACAAACCCTAATGTAATGATCTGTTGCATGAACAAAAAGTGGTAGTATACCTTTTCTAATCCTTATAGCTTCTCTCGCTATATAACCAACTAAAATTCGAGTACCTATTTCCTTACTAAACTCTGTACGGAGTGATTTTGCAAAATACCTCTTCCATGAAACATTAGGATATATTCCTAGAAGAGGAGGTAAATCTGTGGCAGTAGCACAGATCATTCCACCATGCTTAATTCTTCTCAATGCCGAAGATATAAAATAGGCTGGTGAACCAAATGGATCTAAATCGATAATGTCCATTTTTTCAGAAAACTCATACATTAAAGCATTTGCTTCCTTGTTAAAAACCTGTACTTTCTCCGATAAACTATTTAACAAAATGTTTTTCCTAATTAGTTTATATGCCAAGATATCATAATCGTTCAAAAATACCTTAGCTACACAAATTGATTCCTTAGCATATCTTAAACCTCTTATTCCAGTAGCACTTAAAGGCTCCATTACACTTATTTGATTTCGATTCGAGAAAATACAATATGCATTGATTAAAGAAATACTAATATCTCTAGACAAACGCATTCTTGGATTATAGAAAACGGGAGCCCATGCGGGTTCTAAATGACTTCCTCTCTTATATTTTTCAAGATTAGGTGCATATATTGATACTTGCCCTTCCCTATACACTAAAAAATCCTTCACAGAAACATCAGTTTTGTTTCCTACTTACTAATTCCTTGACTATACTTTCATTTTTTTCAATTCTATCAGACGGTATTAAAATAACATTATCGTTTAGTATCTCAAAAGTGGACTCTTTATCAGCCACTATAAATACAGCTTTAGACTTCGTTAAATTAGCTAACAGAAAAATAACCCTATTCTCATCTTTGTCAAGATCTTTTAAACTTATTTTCTTGATTATTATCCGGTCTCTTTTAGTATGCTTTGTAGAAGCTAATTTAAAAGGTGTTTTCTTAAATATAAAATTTAAAAAACCAAGTTTCTCAAAAGTATCAAACACCTTTAGTAAAGCTTTATCACGTATATTTTTCTTCTCTCTATCTTCAAAACCTTTATTAGAAATATTCTTCTCTATAAGTGTTCTCAAGCTTTCAACAGATAAACACTCAAATATATCCTCACCCAAGAGTTTTTCTATTTTTAGAGCCATTGATACTGTTACATCTGTTTTACCTCTCTCATAATCAAATACCATTCTTCTACTGACACCAAGTTTATAAGCCACATCACCTAAACTTAGTCCTAATTCTTCTCTCTTTTTCTTTAATTTCTCTGGATTAATTTTAACATAAATTCCTCCCTTTGACATAAAAACCAACGGTATTTTTTCCCCTTTTAACATTTCTTTAAACGTCTCTTCCGTGATTAAAGGAATGCCATTTTTACTCATAACAATACCGTTTTCTAATCTTGGATTATCCAAGTCCTCACCTATAACTAAGGGAGTAACGTTGAACACATAAACCATTTTTTTAAGATCCTCGGTAAATCCCTTCTTTAATTCATCTACACTTTCTATTTTTTTAAGAACAATCATATTTTCAACATCAGGTAGAACTGCAAAAACATCAAAACAATATCCACTACCTTGATTCTCAACAACTTTATATCCTTTACAGCTAAGGAAACGTACTACGTCACTCATAGCTCATTACAACGATTTTTAAATAATATTTTTCATTTTATATAAAAATTTTTTATTTAAATTAAATCTTTCTTCCTACAACAAATGCATGCGCTATATCATACGGTTCAAGATGATGAACCTCTTTTATCTCAACTCCTCCTCTTTCAAGCTCTTCTATTTCCTTTTTATATGTTTCCGATGGCTCCATTGTTACATCGATACTCATAGCTTTTATAGCCTGCATAATCCATCCTTCCTCCTTTAAAAATATTTTAGCATTTTCCACAACGATTTTACTTTGAAATGGCTGTGCTATATCAGCATATATAACATCTACTTGTTCAACCAGATAACTATATCTTGTTGGAAACCTAGCATCAGCAAGTATAGGAATCGTATTCTTTCTATGCAAAACACATTTCTCCACAAACTCTCTCATAACTCTCGGAGAAAACTCTACTCCAAATAGTAATCCATTATCTCCTATTATATCCGAAACATGACTCGGAGTTGTTCCCGATGCTGCTCCAAGATACAATACTTTAATTCCTTTCCGTATTGGTAACTTCTCTAAACCCTTAAGAATTGCTCCTGCTAACTTACTTCTATATGGATTCCATACTCTGTACTCTTTTCCTTCAAAAAATACAAGTTGCTCTCCGTACACTTTTACTCCAGGTACAAGGTTCAAGGTAGCAAGTTTTTTTGACCCATCTTCAAAAAATACCCAGTATACTCCTTCAAATTTTTCATGTTTTTTAACATCAGTTACTTCTATCAAATCTATCACCTACGCCTAAATTTCTTCTTACTTCTCTTTCTAAATGATCTACCTTTCCTCTCTTTTTTAATCTCAGCTTTTCTTTTTGGTGGCTTAGCATATAACTCCTTTATCTCCTTAATTCTTTTTTCAAGTTCTTCTTTTAATTCATCAGCCTTATATTCTCCTGTAAATGCATCTATTCTTGCAGCTATTGCAAGTTTAGCTGCTAATGCTCTCGCAATCTTTCCTCTTTGCCATCTTGGAGATTTATGTATCTCAGGATACTGAAATATAACACCATGTTTAGGAGGTCTACCGCCACTACGCAAAGCTCTAAATAAAGCTTTTTCTGCTCCTAAAACCTGAATAGTACTAGCTGGTAATATAGCTAACTTCGATAAACCTCCAGCTAATGAGATCAGCCTTGCTCCAAGTAGAGAACCTACGAGACCTCTAATGTTTGGTGCAACTTCCAACATTGCTTCATCTATATATCTTTCTAATTTTCTTCTTAATTCATATAAGCTTAAAATATTATTAGATACACCTTTTATTGCTTCTAAGTCAAAATCTGTCACTTCAGCTCCCATACTCTTTCTAGCTAATTTAGATAACTTATTAATAAGATCCTCATCTATTCCAAGAGAAGATAATTTATCTCTGGTAAAATTATCTCTGCTACCAATCTTACTAACTATTTCGGCATAAATTTCATGTTCTTCTATAAGCTCGTCCATCTCAGGAAAATGTAAGCTATACCACTCACGTAATCTTGAAGCAAACAAATTAATTGTCTTATTAACATCATCTAAAGCATTAATAGCCTGTGCAATAAATAGATCTCTTTTTTCAGCCGCCTTTTTTACTTTTTGTCTAGTAATAGCTAATGATATCTCATATAGCTCCTTTCTATATTCCTCTAACGATATATTTAGATACTCATGTATATTTTCTCTGAATTTTTTAAAGATATAAATACCTGGCTGCACCTCGACTCTAAGATTAGAAAACATAGCACTAATGTTCTGTGCAAGTTTTTCATCCTCTACTACTAATGAATCAATAGTATCTCTATAATTTATTATTAAATTAGCTAATGGTTCTGGAATTTCTCCGGATTCTATTTTAAGTAAATTATTAACTTTGTCTTCTTCAGTACTTCCCCAGCTACTTTTAGCAATAATATTTTTGTCTTCATCTATTAATAATGGACCTAGTATTGAAAGTATTAGATACATTATTATCAACCCCTATCTAGAATATTTTAATTTATAATATATAAACTACTTGTGTAATTTTGTATTTCCCCAAAAGAACTTAAATATAAAAAGTTTATCACAACCTCCACTTGTATATTATTAATAATACTATATTGTATTTTTTAAGAAACATAAAACTATTATCTAACTTAGTTAAGCTTATTATGATTTAAATAAAATAATATTTAAAGCTATTAGTTTTTATGACTCAATAGTTTATTTGGTCGGGTCTATGAAAAAGATAGGGAAAGTTATAGTGATTACTAGAAATAACAATGCAATAGTAAGAATAAAGAGAAAATTACATTTAGGATCAAAAGTTTATGATGAAAAAATGAGAATTATAGGTTTTATTTATGATATTATAGGTCCAGTTAAAAAACCATATGCTGTTATTAAAATCGACTCCTCAAAAATTACTCCTAATTCACTTACAGGGAAAACACTTTTCATAGAAAATGAAAGAAGGTGGAAGAAAAGATGATTAAAAAATGTCCAAAATGTGGAAGTACAAAAATAATTTATGACGAAAATGCAGGCGAGTTTAAATGCGCTGAATGTGGCTATGTTATAGAAGAAGGACTTATTGATAGAGGCCCAGAATGGAGAGCATACGACGACACACAACGAATATTAAGAGCACGTGCTGATCCATCACCTTCATTAGGATCAAAAATTTCAATAGGCTCATTATACATAAAGGATAAAAGTGGTCGGAGATTATCCTCTGAAAAAAATAGAAAATTTAAACGAATGGTTAGAACACAGAGATATCTACAATATGAAGACCGATCTCTTATGGACGCGGAAATAGAGATAGATAGAATTGTGTCAAGTTTACGTTTACCTCCTATAGTAAAAAATGAAGCATTTAAATATTATAAAAAGGCTCGAGAACTAAATCTAATTAAAGGAAAATCTTCAGCTGGATTTGCCAGCGCATGCATCTTAGCTGCATGCAAATCATTAGAAAGAATAGTATGCGACTTAGACGAACTTGTAAAGCATTCCCGTGTAAGTGACAAAGACCTAAGAAAATATTATAAAACATTGATAGAACATAAAATTATTACAGCTGTAAGACCATCTAAACCATTGCAGTTTATACCAAGCATAGCAAGTAAACTTGGACTACCGATGGAAGTCCAAAGACTCGCTATACAGATTCTTCATAAAATAGATGAAACAAAAAAATTTCAGAGTAAAACACCGAAGGGAGTCGCTGCTGCTTCCTTATATATTTCTTCAGTTATTCTCAATGAAAAAAGAAAACAGTCTGAAGTCGCTAAAGCTGCTAATATTGCCACTCCAACATTAAGAAAAAATCTAAAAAATATTCTTGAAGTTATTAATATTGAGGTACAAATATAATATCTTTAGTTATAAGCTTCAAACAATATTAATTTATTAAATTCTTTAGCTATATTAACATAGATAAAGACTCTGTACAGTCAATGCCTTTGGTGTTAAAATTGGCTAGAAGTGTAAGTGAAATCCTTGAACGAAAGATATTAGAAATAATTAAGGATGTTGGTGATAAGGGAATTATTCAAAGAGAAATATGGAAAAAGATAAATGTCGACAGTAGAAAAGGTATTAAAATAATTAAGCGTCTCGAAAGAATGGGGTTGCTTGAAAGAGAACCACTAATACAGGGAGGAAGAAAAACATATATTTTGAGACCTACACCAAAAGTCTTTAAAAAAATTAGGTTGCCTGAGTTTTTAGAAGATATACCCTGTTTCTATTGTCCATATCTTCATCAATGCGGCAGCGGTGAACATGACCTTTATAGTTGTAAAATAATCGATAAATGGATCAAAGAAAAAATTTTGCGTGAAAACCATGAGCTATCAGAGAATTAGAAGCTTTATCTCAATAGATATAGAAGATCCTGTAATTGTAGATAGAATTCAGAAAATACAAGCACTTCTAAAAGACAAAAATACAAAGATAAAATTTGTTGAACCAGAAAACTTACATATAACACTCCGTTTCCTTGGAGAAATATATGAATCACAAATTAAAGAACTCATCACAGCATTAAAAATTGTTAAAAAGACAACCTTTAGAATTCATTTTAAGTATCTGGGTGCGTTTCCTTCTATTCAAAGAGCAAGAGTTATATGGATTGGCGTAGAGAAAGGCGAAGAAGATTTAAAACAACTAAGTATGCAGGTAAATCAAATTGTTGATAAACTTAGAATAGGTAAAAAAGAAAACAAAAAGTTTACACCTCATTTAACAATAGGAAGACTGAAAACGAGGCCTTCTCGACATTTTATAGAAACTATTACTAGAAATTCAAACATAGATATTGGAGAAATAGATGTAACAGAATTTCGATTAAAACAAAGCATTTTAACTTCGAGAGGCCCTATTTATAAAACTTTATTCTCATTTAAGTTGTCGTAGATGATGAAGGAAATTTCAGATATTAAAGAAGAAGTTTTAAAGAAAATCTTACCTAGTAAAGAAGAAAGAAGAAATGTTGATAAAATAGCTCAGGAAGTACTCCACATAATTAATAAAATTATTTATGAAAAAAAATACCAAAAAATTGTTAAGGCTGAACTGGAAGGCTCATACGCGAAGGATACCTGGTTATCGGGTGAAGTTGATCTAGATATATTTTTACTTTTTGATCCATCTACTAAGACCCAAGAACTAAAAGAGATTGGACTAGAAATTGGTAGAAAGACCAGTCTCTTCTTGAACTCTACTCCTATCGAGCAATATGCTACACATCCATATATACAATTTTTTTATAAGAATATAAAAATAGAGATTGTTCCAGCCTATAATGTTCCATCTCCAGATATGATAATAAGTCCAGTAGATAGAACTCCCTTTCATACAAGATATATTAAAGAAAAACTACAAGAAAATCCTGAACTAAAAAATGAAATTCGCTTACTTAAAAAATTTATGAAAGGAATAAATGTTTATGGCGCAGAGATAAGAATAGGTGGATTTTCAGGTTATTTAACAGAGATTTTAGCTATTTATTTTGGTAGTTTTGAAAAACTTCTAATCAACTCTGCAAAATGGATACCGTGGCATATTGTAATTGACCCCGCAAATCATTACACTAGTATTAGGGAAGTCTTCAAACTATTTAATTCTCCCTTAATTATAATTGATCCTGTAGATAAAAAAAGAAACGCAGCAGCTGCTGTTACATTACAAAAACTTTCTGAATTTATAGTTGCAAGCAGAGCTTTTCTATATTCACCCTCGATAAAATTCTTTTATCCAAAACCAATATCCTTAGATTATAATTATATTAAAAATGAGCTATCAAGACGTAATATCTTATTGTTGAAAACTAAAAAGCCTGAGAACATCAATGAAGAAATTTTATGGGGACAATTAAAAAGAATACAAAAATCACTGATAAGGATTTTAAAATCGTTCGGGGTTAATATTTTCGATTCTACAATATGGGTATCTGAAAATTCTATAATCATTCTCTTTGAAGTAGAAAGACTCTACTTTCCTTCAGTCATAAAACATATAGGTCCTCCAGTTTACTCAGATAACATTCTTGATTTTCTAGATAAATATAACTTGGATAAAACAGTTATAGGACCATATATAGAAAATTCTAGACCTATAGTCTTAAAAAAGCCACGATATGTAAATGTAGTTGAAGTTATAAATGATAATATTAGGAAAATAAGGATAACTCAAGATTTATCTAATATGTTTAGCACAAACTTAGAAATAGTGGTTAAAAACGATATCTTTACATATTGCAAAGATAAAGATTTTTGTAGGTTCTTACAGAAATGGCTTTTGAGGAAATTCCCCTGGATAATTTAGACAAATTAACATTAATCACTAGACTAATATGTTATCCACAAGGAAATTTTTCTTGTCTTAAAAAAAGAATAATTGAGCTCAAACTACTCGGAGTAAAATCCTTTTTAAAAGGAGATAAAAAAATAATAGATAATTTTCCTATATTAGGAAAAGGTACAACTAGCATAGTTTTAAAAGGCAAATATGTAACAGATAAAATTGTAACAATAAAGATAAGAAGACTGGATTCAAACAGAGACTCAGTTATACACGAGGCAAAAATGCTTAAGATCGCTAATAATGTAAATGTTGGTCCTAAACTTATAACTTTTTCAAAAAATTGTATTGTTTGGGAATATATAGATGGGATTCCACTAAATATCTTCCTTGGGAATAAAAAAAATTGGGATAAATTAAGATATGTTTTGAAGAATCTCTTATTTCAAGCATATAGTTTGGATAAAATAGGTTTAACTCATCTAGAACTTTCAAGGCCAATCAACCATATCTTAATAACTAAGGATTACAAACCAGTTATAATTGATTTTGAAACAGCTACTCTAAGATCACGAAAGAAAAATTTATCACAAATACTGAATTTTATGGTTTTTAGAAACAATGATATCAGAACATTTCTAAAACTAGATTTTTCTCTAGAATATTTTCGTTATTTGCTACAAAGATATAAAGAGGACCCTGTGGGTTATTTTACCGATATTATAAAAATAATGCGTTTAAATGACTAAGTAAATAATAAAAATCAATGTAAGTATATATACTTCAATAATGTTATCAAGTTATATGGGGAGGGGCCGTAGTCTAGCTTGGAAGGATGCTAGCCTGGGGATCACAATCATATATTGACCAGATCGCTAGTGGTCCCGGGTTCAAATCCCGGCGGCCCCACCATTGCAATATTATTTTCAACAATAGTAAAAACAGATAAATTATCCAACATATTTATCTTGATTGTGAAGAGTATAGCTGAGTATCAAAAGGAAATTTTAGATAAAATGACAAAAACAGAAAGAAAAATAATAATATATTATTTGGAGCATGGCGGCAAAGCAAAAGAAATCGCATCTGCTCTAAATGTATCAGAAAGAACTGTCTATAAAGCTTTGTATCTATTTAGAAAAAAACTAAAGGAAAAAGGTATAAATCCTTCAGAGTTATATCTTCGTTCTTCAATAGAACAGAAAAATGCTAAAGCGATAGTTGCGCCTAGCTCATATGAAAAAAATCTTGAGGAAATAATAAATAAAAAAATTCTACCAATAATCCTCAACCAAGTTAGAAATGTTTTACGCGAAGAATTAAAAAAGATTTTATATAAAGAAGAAAAGAATACAGAAAAAGAGATAATTGCTCAAGGAGATCTAGTTAACGCTATTTCAGTACTAAATAACAGTATAAGAGAACTTAATGAAAATATAGTTAGTCTTATATCGTTTCTTAACAAAAAAGATAATACACATACAAATATGAAAGATATAAAAATTGTTGCTAGAGAGACTCTCCCTAGCTTCGTTAGAGGAAATCCTTGGGTAGAAGTATTAAAATCTAGATCAACTATTAACTCTAAATATTAGATATCTTAATAAAAAGCCATGAGGGAAGCATACCATATATTTTTAACAGTATCACCAATATTGTTATAATGATAGCAATAACCGTTATTATATAATCTATCCGTTTCATCCTCAGTTCAAAATAGGTTGAGATCTTATCAGTCGCACCATATCCTCTAGCCTCCAATGCTTCAGCTATCATTAGACTTCTTCTTATTTCATAAACTATAAGAGGCACAAGAACATAAGTATAGTTCCTTATTCTTTGAATAAATCCACCTTTTTCCAATTCAAGTCCTCTACTTCGTAATGCATCCATTATCGTCTGAAGATCTTTAGCTAATGTAGGTACAAATCTTAGTGACATAGTGAACATTAATGAATAATCTCTTGAAATACCACTTGCCTCAATAGCTAAAGCCAATTCATCCGGTGTTGTTGTTAGGAAGAAAAATGAAAAGATAGACGTAAGTGTTAAAAATCTTAAAACCATAGCCAGAGAATAATCTATCTTATTTTGTGATATACTAATAAAATTTAAAATAAATATTATGGTTAGGAAGAAGAACATTCCTCGTATAGTCTTTTTCCATTCATTCATAGATTCTGCCATATAGATAAGGAAAATTGTGGATAAAAACAGTATAAAAAGAGGAATTACATTGAAAAATATCAATGAAAGAACAGTATAAACAACGACAATTATAAACTTTGTTCTCGGGTCTAGTTTATGAATCCTTGTATCTTTTCGTCTAAATTTAAACCCTTCTAGAAAACTCATTCATTATCAACTCTTATAAATTCTTAGAAGCTCTCGTAATAATTCTTCAGTATATAAAATATCTTTAGGTAACTTCACACCTAAATTATATAGTATCCAGGATATTTGCGAAACTTGCGGTGGCAGCAACCTGGCTTCCTTCATCAATTTATAATTAGTTAAAGCTCCTCTTTTATCACCATCATATATTATTTTCCCACCTACTAAAAGAATAACCCTTTCCACACGGTTAACTATAAACTCAATATCATGTGTAACAATAATAATAGTCTTTTTCCTATGTTTTAAAAGATTCATCAACTCTGCAATTTTTTCCTTTTGTAAAAAATCTTGTCCAGCTGTAGGCTCATCTAGAATTAATATGTCTGGATCATAGCTTAAAACCGTAGCCAAAGTAAGTCTTTTTCTCTCCCCAATACTCAACGTATATGGTGATCTATTCCTATACTTTTCCAATCCCATAAGCTTTAATGCCCATTCTATCCGCTCTTCAATATAATGTTTTTCAAAGCCAAAATTTACCATTGCAAACTCTATCTCCTTTTCCACAGTCTCCGAAAAAAGTTGATGATCAGGATTTTGAAAAACTATACCTACATGCTTTGAAAGCTCAGCCACACTCATATCCTTAACATTTTTACCTAAAACAAAAACTTCGCCTTTCGTAGGCTTAAGAAGACCATTGAAATGCTTAACGAGAGTTGTTTTTCCTGCCCCATTTTCTCCAAGAATAGCTATAATTTCACCTTTATTTATGCGTAAATTTATATTTTTTAAAACATATTTTTCGTCTTCATATGCATAGTATAGATTTCTCGTCTCTATAACTACTTCGTTACTCTCCATCTTTTTTTATCACCTTTACGAATAACTTAGCTAACTCCTCTGGTGAAAGGGGAATAGTATTCAAACTAACCTTTTCAGAAACTAGTCTTTTATATATTTCAACAACTTTAGGTATACCTACAATATTAGCTTCCTTAGATATTATCACTTTCCTAGGATCCCCATCAGCTATAATTTTTCCTTTATCCATTATTATCATTCGAGTAGCATATTTCAACGCAATTTCTAAACGATGCTCTATGACTATAGCTAAAATACCTAGACTTTTAACTAATTTATCTATAAGCTGTAAAACTTCCTCAGCACTTAAAGGATCAAGATTAGCAGTAGGTTCATCCAATATAAGAATTTTTGGTCGTAAAGCTATTATAGACGCTATTGCTACTTTTTGTTGTTGTCCACCGCTCAATTCATATGGTGCCTTATTTTTTAATTCATTCAACTTAAACATCTCTAAAGCTTCCCGAACTCTTTCTCTAATAACTTCTCTTTTAAAACCTAAATTTTCAAGTCCAAAAGCAATCTCACGCTCTACAGTAGATAAAAAAAGCTGATTTTCAGGATCCTGAAAAACAGTACCTACATATTTCGCCATTTTATATGCGGGAGTTTTTTTAACGTCTAAGCCAACAACTTTTATTTTACCTTTAAGTTCGCCATTATAAAAGTTTGGAATTAGTCCATTCAGTACTCTTGTTAGAGTACTTTTCCCACATCCCGAGGGGCCTGTTATTAAAATATATTCTCCTTTATCTGCTTTAAAATTAATATTTTTTAACGAATATTCCTTTGATCCTGCATATTTAAAGTAGACCCCTTCGAGCTCTATCAATGTATTCATATTCCATACTACCTTGATGTCACTATCTTAATCACACACCGATGTTTAAGTTTATAATCAGCAGATAATCTTTTCTTATTTCTAACATCAATTGCGAATGCAAATTTTTCACCTATTTCAGTATGTATCAGATATGCAAACTCCTTAGCTGTTATTCCAGAATGTACTAAATGTACATCTGGTAAAACATTTCCATTATGATCAGTTAATTTATTCTCATTCTCCACTGGAAAAACTGCTATCATATGTAAAAGTTCAAAAACCGTCGTATCTATCGCTTTTTGAATTCCTGTGGACCCCCACTTTTCTAATACTCTCTCCTTAATATATTCTAAAGCCTTTTTCTGTCGTTCATTTAGTTTTTTAATTATTTTAAATTCTTTTTCACCAGGAATATATTCAATCAAACCTGCTTTAGCTGCTTTTTTCAATGCAAGCTCCGACTCTGCTGAAACAGGTATAATCGTATATTTGTCTCCTATTTCCCTTTTTAACCTATGATAATTTTCTTCGGCATAAGGTAGGTCAATTTTGTTTGCTGCGATAAGCATAGGCTTTGATGCCCATCTTACAAACTTTATAAATTCAAGTATCTCTTCATCAGACCAACTTGATACTCTTTTATTTTGAAGACTCAGTTCAAGTAAAGCATTTTCAATAGACTCTAATTTTATACCGAGTCCACTTAGCCTTTCATATAATTCTCTTGCTTTCTCTGAAGATTTTATGTCTATGGTTCTTGAGATCCTGTCCCAATCCCTCTTAAGTATCTGAAACATCCACATATCTATTTCTTTTTCTAAAAAGGTTACATCGATCAAAGGATCATGTTCTCCTGGTTTAAGGGGTCTCCCTTCAACATCTGTAGAACCAGAAATATCTATTATATGAATTAATGCATCTGCTCTTCTTAACTCATCTAAAAATTTGTTACCTAATCCCCTACCTTTCCATGCATCTGGAACTAAACCAGCAACGTCCATTAATTCTACAGGTGCAAATCTCCATCCATTGATACAGAAAGAATTTTTAGGGTTGTCTTTAACTCCAAATTCTTTACATACACATCTCAGTTTTGCATAACCAACACCTATATTTGGGTTTATTGTAGTGAATGGATAAGGTGCTCTTTTTACGTCAATAAGTGTTGAAGCTGCAAAAAATGTTGATTTTCCTGCATTCGGTTTACCAACCAAACCTATTTGTACAGTCATTAGATTCATCACTACTTGGTAGTCCTGATTTTTAACCTTAAAATCCCTTTAAAATATTTAAAGATAAATAAATCAAACTATTATCAGTAGATTATCTAAGGTTGAAGAAAGTGAAAGATGCAGAAAATATAGCTGTAGTAGGCCGTGAAATTGATGCCGTTTCACTTACTGTACTGTTAAAAAAGAATAATATGAGACACAAGGTTACTTTAATAACTGATACTGAGTTACCTGGCTTTTTTAGATCAAAGCTGCCTCTATTTCTAGTCGATAAAATTTCTTTAAAAGACTTAATACTTTATGAGAAAAAGTTTCTTGAGAAAATATTGCTTATAAAAATAGAGAAAGTAGATAATCTAGAAACTTTATCACTTAAAAAAATATCTTCAGAATATGATAGGGTTTATATAGCTAGTATAACGACTCCAAGTATAAAGGAAGATAAATTTATCCATTTATCTAAACCAGAGACCGCTATTAAACTTAAACAATTAATAAACAAGAAAAACAATGCTGAAATTAATGTCTATGGAGATTTATGGGGAATATGGATAGCAGATGTATTATCTAAAAATGGATATAATGTAACTCTATGTATAAGTAATGATAATTTCTATCAAGAATATTTTGATGAAGAAATATGGAGAATAATAGTCAATGAATCAAATCTTCTTTTTAATACAAAAAGGATTAATCCTAAGGAAACAAACAGTGACATATTTATCATATCTGGATTTGAACTTCCTTTAGTTAAATATCCAGAAAAATTGCCGGATAATGTAATAACATATGGCTCAAGTAGTTTCAGTAAAGATATATTACTAGGAAAAAATTTTTTTCACTTATCCGAAAATTTATCTATTATTCAAGCCAGAATGAGCATTTTAAGAATGCTTGGATTTCATACCTTTGGATATACTCGTTTCTTCTTATCAAAAATAGGTAAATTCTTTATAGCTTCAATTGGCTACAATAAAAAGACCCTTGAGAATTATAATATTAAAACGTCATCAACCAGAATTAGAATTCCTATATTAGAGAACGGTAAATATTCAGAAGAAGATATAGTAATAAAGGCTGTAGCTGATAAATATAGTAGAAGAGTATTAGGATTTCAAATAATAAGTAGTTCTATCCTGGCATTATCTTATGCTGAGTACGCATATGCTCTCTTATTATTAGGAAACCCATTAAACAATCTACAATTGCTTATTACCGCGTTTATCCCTGGAGAAAAATTTTTTTATAATCCTATAAATAAAGTACTAAATACCTTATGGACAAAAACACTTGAATATGGATAATTATTAGCGTAAGAGTTATAAGCTTCGTAAAAATTGAAAATGAGGGATTGAATAATGGGTTACTATAAATATGTAGCGGAACTCTGGAAGAGGCCTAAAGATACAAACTTAGCTATTTTAATGAGACAGAGATTAATTAAATGGAGACGAGAACCCACTATTGTAAGAGTAAAAAAACCAACTAGAATTAATAGAGCTAGAGCAATAGGCTATAAAGCTAAACAGGGATTTATCGTGGTAAGAGTAAGAGTGCGTAAAGGTGGTCTAAATCGTCCTCGTCCTCGGAGTGGACGTAGACCAAAAAGAATGGGTACTGGATACTCACCACATAAGAGCGCTCAGCTGATAGCTGAAGAAAGAGCTGCTAGAAAATATCCCAATCTAGTAGTTCTAGGTTCCTATTGGGTAGGTGAAGATGGCATGTATAAATGGTATGAAATAGTAATGGTTGATCCTGATCATCCAGTAATAAAAAGTGATAAAGAGAGAAATTGGGTCAGTGGTATAAGAAAAATCTACAGATAAAGTATTTTATTCTATTGATATATTTTATACTAGTATAATCATGAAAAAAGAAAAAATAGTTTCTTCTATTGATATCGAAACATTTTCACATGCTACTGAAAAACGAGAAAAAGTTATTAAGGCATTGATGAATCTTATACCTAAACATCTTAGAGATAATATAACAGATAAATTGACATATAATACTTACCATGGACATTATGGAAACCCTATTGTTTTCTATAAAATCAAGATAACGAAGGATCAAGGAGCTCAAGATATTGCTGAATATATCCTTTCTAATATAGATAAAATTGATGTGCAGATAATTCTCAACAATATTAGAGAGAGAGTAGATAAATCTAATTTTTATCTCAGATTAAATAAACAGAATGCATATCATGGAAAATTAACTTTATACGATGGGGACGACGTAATCAAGGTAAAGATCAGTTTTTTACCACATATTAGAGGTTTAGAAAAAATAAAAACTTCTTTGCTAAAACTAGGTCTAAAAGGTGAATAGATTAGTATATGAACAAAAAATATTATGATCTTTATATCAAGGTTAAAAATTATGATGTTAACTTATGTGATGAAATAGTTTCATATGTTGGGAAACTTAGATTTAAAGGATTTTCTATTCCTTTAGTTATTGATGAAAAGCATCAAAAAATATCTAAAAAATATTGGATTTTTTTAGAAAGATGTAAAGAGTGCTCAGATGAAAAAGGAATAGATTTTGTTAGTCGACTAGATATAAGATATAAAAGTATATCACATATCAAAAAATTTTTACGGAAATTTAGAAAAAGATTTGAGATAATATCTGTTCTTGGGATAAATCGAGAAGTTATCTCTTTTGCCTCACGGGATCATAGAGTAGATATAATTACATTTTATCCATTTAAGACGTTTAGGTTGCTTAAAGGTGATATCGAATATATTAAGGAACAGAATAAAATTATAGAATTCCTTTTAGAGTTTTTAAGAAAATGTGAAAATGTCGAAAAACTTGCTTATAGATTAATGCTTTATAGATATAATATCGAGTTATTATCTAGGAAAAAAATCTCTCATATATTTTCTTCCGGTCTTTATTTTGAAGAGAGATCATATAGCATACAGTATATTTTTGATCTTTATAACTTATTAGGTGGTAGAAAGGATTCGTTAGTAAAGAGCATGATTGAAGATTTAAATAATATTTTAGAAAAAAATAGAAAAAAATTATTAGGGAAAATAATCTTACCGGGTGTTGAGATTCTCGATGAAGATTAAAAGAAAAAGATATATTGTATTAGAGATAGACAAAGTTGTTGATCGAGAAACTTTTCATAAAATCCTCATTGATAATATATTGTTTCTAGTAGGAATATTAGGGTTATCTTTAGCCTTGCCTTCTATAGTATATTTAAAAAATAAGCTGGTAGTTGTTAGAACTTCATTACAGGGTTTAGAGATAATTAGAGGTGTTCTTGCTTTGAAAGACGATTTAAACGGATACAAAGTAAGAATCATTAAAGTCACTGGTAGTTTTAAAAAAGCTAAGTCCATATGCGATAGCTATAAAATAGATACAATTTAAATGAAAAGTTTATGAATAGCTAATTCTTTTTTTATATCAGTTATATCTATAGGTGTATATGAAATGTTTACTCCTCCAGGAATGGGATATGACAGAGCAATAACTATTTTTAGTCCAGATGGTAGACTCTTCCAAGTAGAATATGCCTATGAAGCAGTAAAGAAAGGAAGAACTACTCTTGGAATTAAGGCAAGCGACGGAGTTGTTTTGGCTGTAGAAAAAAGGAAGGCATCAAAGCTAGTAGATGAGGCACAGAAAATAAAAATTATTGATCATCATTTAGGCTTAGCTTTTGCTGGCCTTTCAGGCGATGCTAGAGTTTTAGTTGATCAAGCTAGATATTATGCTCAAATTCATAGACTTATCTATGGAGAACCTATACCTGTTGAACTATTAGCTAAAAGAATCTGTGATATCAAACAAGCATATACCCAACATGGTGGTGTTAGGCCATTTGGAGTGGCTTTTCTTTTTGCAGGCATCGATCGAAAGGGTCCTCAGCTTATTCAGACGGATCCGGGAGGTACATATTTTACTTGTAAAGCATCTGCTATTGGTATGGGTTCACAGAAAGCTCTAGAAATATTAGAAAAAGAATATAGTGAAGATATTAAGCTTGATGATGCAATATTATTGGCTATAAGAACTTTGGATTCAGTAATTGATGGTGGAGCTACCGAAGAAACAATCGAGATGGCTGTTGTGAATGTTAAAGATAAAAAATTTACTATTATCTCAAAGGAAAAATTAAAAGAGTACTTAGAAAAAGCTAAATCATCATAATTAAATTTTTAATTATTTTAATATTAGATATAATGATTTTATTTATTGTTATTTAGGTGTTTATTTTTTAATCCATTTAGGGTGTAAATATGAGTAAGAAAAAATTAGGTATTGCAAGATTAAACAAATTTGGTAAAAGATTCGAAATTATAGTAGACGTTGAAAAAGCATGGATGCTTAAAAATGGAGAAAACATACCTATCGATGAAATTATGGAAGGAGATTTTATATATTATGATTCAAGGAAAGGGTTAAAAGCATCTGAGATGGAATTGAAGAAACTTTTTGGTACAGATAATGCTTTCGAGATTGGAAAAAGGATAATTCTTGAAGGCGATCTACAACTTACAAGTGAACAAAGAAAAAGAATGATCGAAAATAAAAAACGTCAAATAATTGAATTTCTCTCAAGAAATTCGATAGACCCTAGAACCGGATTACCACATCCTCCTAAACGTATAGAGCTTGCTCTTGAAGAAGCGCGTGTAAGTATTGATCCCTTTAAACCTGTTGAGGCACAACTAAACGACATAATAAAGGCTTTAAGACCAATACTTCCTTTAAAGATGGGAAAATCGATAGCTTGTATAAAGATACCCCCTGAATATATAGGAAAAGCATACGGGTTATTAACTAAAATGGGTAAAGTTTTACGAAGTAATTATCTTTCGGATGGTACATGGAGCTTAGAATTAG
>Ga0190304_1000285_pt1 | contig 23821 bp, 17 predicted proteins | sample 48700712_MG_FD_161670 | JGI IMG/M metagenome (GOLD analysis project Ga0190304, IMG submission 161670) | Hydrothermal vent sediment bacterial communities from Southern Trench, Guaymas Basin, Mexico - 4870-07-1--2_MG | ecosystem: Environmental > Aquatic > Marine > Hydrothermal vents > Sediment ...
ATCGGCAACTATGAATGTACTACCACCAATGAATATCAAATCATTAGGCCCTGCATTTTTCTTTGCATTTTTTTTCGCTTCAAGAACATTTTTGTAAACATTTCCTTTTAAACAATTTTTTTTTGCCTTTTCGGCTAATATTTCTTGATCTAATGCTCTTGGAATACTTGCTTTTGTAAAATAGTATTTTGCCTTTTGGGGCAATAATTTCAATATCTCATCAATATTTTTATCATTCACAAAACCTAAGATAATATGCAAATTCTCATAAGGTGTCCCTTCTATTTGTTCCATTAGTGTTTTAATACCATCAGTATTATGTCCTGTATCGCATACAATTGTTGGATTGTATTGTAATATCTGCCAACGACCTAACAAATTAGTGTTTTCTTTTGTCTTTAGAATTCCCCGAAAAATATTTATATCATTAATATTTAAACCTTTTTCTATTAGTATATTAATTGCAGCTATTACTGTAATAATATTTTTCTTCTGATACCAACCAAGTAAATCTAATTTTAAATTCTCATAAATAAGTTTATCACTATTATTATAAATATTAAAAACCTGATAATTATCGGGAGTAAAAAAAGTATAATCTATTTTGTATTTTTTATCGGCAAAAATAATACTTGTATTTTTACTATTTGCTGTATCCTTAAATACTTTTTCGGCATCATCTTGTGACTCTCCAATTACAACAGGAATATTTTCTTTAATAATACCTGCTTTCTCTTGTGCAATTTTCTCTATTGTATCTCCAAGAAATGCTACATGGTCTAATCCTATATTTGTTATAACCGACAATTCCGGATTAATAATATTTGTAGAATCTAAACGTCCACCCATTCCAACTTCAACAACAGCAATATCAATTTTATTTCTATTAAAATAATCGAAAGCCATTGCAACTGTCATTTCAAAAAATGAAGATTTTATATTGTTAAATATCTTGAAATGATTCGCAACAAAACCAATCACTTCTTCTTTTGGTATCATCTCTCCATTAATTCTAATTCTTTCGCGAAAATCTTTAAGATGAGGAGAAGTATATAAACCCACTTTATATCCTGCTTCTTGCAATATAGATGCTAACATATGCGAAACAGAGCCTTTTCCATTAGTTCCGGCAATATGAATACTTTTAAAATTCTTATGTGGCGAATCAAAATACTTATCAAGAGCTATTGTATTATCTAAATTGGCTTTATATGCAGCCTTTCCTTCGCGCTGATACATAGGCAATTGACCAAATAACCATTCTAAAGTTTCATTATAATTCATTTTTTTAACCATTTATACTTAATTTTAATATTATTCGAATTTTATATTTCTCAAATAATTAAAGTTCAAAACAATTACTATTTGCAAAAATAATATTTTACAATAATTAGTATCTTAATTATACTTTTAATAATTTAAAATAGTAAATTAGTAATTATTATTAACTAAATTTTCTTGCAATGAAAAAACAATCTAAGATATTTGTTATAGACACTAATGTTATTCTTCACGATTTTAATTGCATTTATCACTTCGAAGAAAATAATGTAATAATTCCTATTGTTGTTCTCGAAGAACTTGATAAACTAAAAAAAGGAAACGAACAAATAAATTTTAATGCACGTGAATTCACAAGAGAATTAGATAAAATTTCAGGTGACAAATTATTTAATGGAGGAATATCTCTTGGAAAAGACAAAGGGAAATTAAGTATAGAAACAGGGAAATTATTTTCTGATGAATTAAGAAATTCTTTTCCTGAAACTACTCCTGATCATAGAATACTAGCAATAACAGAGTATTTAAAAGAAAAGAATACAACAACAGAAGTTATTTTAATTACAAAAGACATTAACTTAAGAATGAAAGCTAAATCATTAGGGATTCTTGCACAAGATTATAAAACTGATAAGGTTGCCAATTTAGAGCTTTTACATAAAAACATTGAAGTTCTTAACAATATTAGTAATGAATTAATTTCCAGATTATACGAATTTCATGAAGGAATAGATATTAAAGAATTTAATATAAAAGCCTTTGCAAATCAGTATTTCATTCTTAGAGGACAAGACTCTAGCACTTTGGCTTATTTCAATCCGTTTGAAAATACAATGCACAGCATAATAAAACATAAAGCATTTGGTATTGATCCAAGAAATGCAGAACAAACTTTTTCTTTACATGCTCTTACAAATCCGAACATTCAACTAGTAGCACTGACAGGTAAAGCCGGCACAGGAAAAACTTTACTAGCATTAGCTGCTGCATTAGAGCAGAAAGAACAATTTAACCAAATACTTCTTGCTCGACCAATTGTTCCTCTTGCAAATAGAGATATGGGTTTTCTTCCCGGAGATGTTCAAGAAAAAATCACTCCATATATGCAACCTTTATTCGATAATTTGTCGGTAATAAAGCATCAATACAAATCGCATAGCAATGAATACAGATCTATTGACGAGATGCTTGATACTGAAAAATTAGTATTAAGTCCGTTAGCATATATCAGAGGAAGAAGTTTATCGAATTCGTTTTTCATTGTTGATGAAGCTCAAAATCTTACTCCTCACGAAATAAAAACTATAATAACAAGAGCCGGAGAAGGAACAAAAATAATTTTTACAGGCGATATTCATCAAATTGATTCTCCTTATTTAGATATTAAATCGAATGGATTAAGTTACTTAACTGATAAACTCAAAGGACAAGATATATTTGCTCATATAAACCTAGTAAAAGGCGAACGAAGCTATTTGGCAGAATTAGCCAGCGATTTATTGTAATAAATAAAATATTATTAAGCTTATAAAATTTGTGAAAGCTGTGAAGCTTATAGATGTGAAAGTATTATAAGAGTTATAAAGGAAATAACTTGAGTTCGATATAATATTTTTACATCTTTTTTGCAAACAGAATTTTAGATAGATTAACTTTGCGGTTTTAGAAATTTTACAATGACTACACAAAAATTAAAAAAAACTGTTGCTTTTCATACATTGGGATGCAAACTTAACTTTGCCGAAACCTCATCTATTTCAAGGATTTTTAAAAATCATAATTACGATATTATAGATTTTAATTCGGAAGCTGATGTATATGTTATAAATTCTTGTTCGGTTACTAATCATGCCGACAAGAAAAGCCGTCAAGCAGTTAGTAAGATACATAATAAATATCCAAATGCTTATATTGTTATAACCGGCTGTTATGCACAACTTAAATCGGAAGAGATATCGAAAATCGATGGTGTTAATCTTGTTTTAGGAACACAATACAAATTCGACATTTTAAACCTGATTAATAAACAAGAACAAAAAAAAGTTTATTCTTGCGAGATATCTGATGTTACAAACTTTAATCATGCACACTCGGAAGGAGACCGCACTCGTGCATTCTTAAAAGTCCAGGATGGCTGTAATTACAATTGCTCGTATTGCACAATACCTTTAGCAAGAGGGAAAAGCAGAAGTCCTAAAATTTCAGAAATAATTCGTGAAGCTAACAAAATTGCACAATCGAATATTAAAGAAATTATTCTTACAGGAGTGAATATTGGAGATTTTGGACAACAAACAAATGAAAATTTTCTTCAATTAATTATGGCATTAGAAAAAGTTGATGGTATTGAAAGAATTAGAATATCATCGATAGAACCTAATTTGCTTACTAATGATATTATTGATTTTGTTGCAAAATCGAAAAAGATTCTTCCTCATTTTCATATCCCTCTACAATCGGGTTGCGATGAGATATTACAAAAAATGCAAAGGAGATATAACACTTCATTTTTTAAGAACAAAATAACATACATTAAAAAACAAATACCTGATGCTTTTATTGGAATTGATGTTATAGTTGGATTTCCGGGAGAAACTGACGAACTCTTTAATTCAACTTATGAGTTTTTATCAGATATTGACGGATCGTATTACCATGTATTTTCTTATTCGGAACGACCAAATACTCAAACTATAAACATGAGTGGCAAGATTCAAGGTAAAATAATAAAAGAAAGAAGTAACATACTTAATAAATTAGCAAATGATAAGCTTCTACAATTCTACAAATCGAATATAAATACAGAAAAAAAAGTTCTTTTTGAAGCAACAAACAAAAACAATACTATGTTTGGGTATACCGATAATTATATAAAAGTAGAAACTGAATATAATAAAAATCTTATTGGTAAAATTAGAAGAGTAAAACTAAAAAATGTATCTTCAGATAATAATGTAGAAATTAAATTATTATAAAAATAAAATATTATGAATCTCGAAAATATATGCGAGCAAGTACGCAACATAACTAGCAAAACAGGGAAATTTATTCTTGAAGAGAAAAGCAAAATATCATCACAAAATATTGAAAAAAAGGGATTACATGATTTTGTTACATACGTAGATAAAACATCAGAGAAAAGAATTATTGATGAATTAAAAAATATTATTCCTGAGGCAGGATTTATTGCCGAAGAAAATACATCGACAAAAAGAGGAGATAAATATAATTGGATAATAGATCCTTTAGATGGCACAACCAACTTTATTCATGGACTTAGTCCTTTTGCCATAAGTATTGCATTAATGAGGGATAATAAAATAATTCTTGGTGTTGTTCATGAACTAAGCTTAGATGAATGTTTTTATGCTTGGGAGAATAATCCTGCATATTTAAATGGAGCAGAAATTAATGTTTCTACTATTAAAAATGTTAATGACAGTTTAATAGCAACCGGATTTCCTTATTATAATTACGAAAAAATTGAGCAATTTATGTCGTCATTAGAATATCTTATGAAAAATTCGCATGGCATTCGACGTTTAGGCTCTGCTGCAACAGATTTAGCATATGTAGCATGTGGCAGGTTCGAAGCTTTTTACGAATACAGTCTTAGTCCTTGGGATGTAGCAGCAGGTGCTTTTATTGTACAACAAGCAGGAGGCAATGTGTGTGATTTTAATGCTGAAAATAATTATATCTTTGGCAAAGAAATTATTGCTGCAAATAATTCTGTTTTTAATGAATTTCAAAATATCATTACTAAAATAATGAATACATAATTATAAAAAGATAATTATCTTAACTTTTTATTGAGCCAAAACAATAATAAGAAATAACAATATTAGAATTATATACAAATGACATTTTCAATATTAATTTTAATTTTTTTTAGTAAAGTATTAAGTATATTACCAAAACAAATAATGTACTTATTTTCAGATATACTATATTTCATTCTTTATTATATAATAAGATATCGCAAAAATATCGTATTTAAAAATTTAAAGAACTCTTTTCCTGAAAAATCTAACAAGGAACAAATGCTAATTGCAAAAAAGTACTACAAGCATCTGGCTGATCTTTTTACCGAAAATTTTGCACTTCTTTCAATGAGTAAAAACAAATCGCTTTCTTTCATAACATTTAACAATCTTAATCTTTTAGAAAGTTATTACAAAAAAAATAAAAACTTAATAGTAATAACAGGACACTATAATAATTGGGAATTTTTAACATTAACTCCACTTTTTACCGATTACAAAATAATCAGTGTATACAAAACATTATCGAACAAAGCCTTCGACGAACTAACATATAAAATGCGAAGTAGACATGGAGCATTACCTGTTCCTATGAAAAAAAGTATAAAAACTGTTATTGATTATAAAAACAAAAACATTCCATTTATTTTATTTCTTGTAGCCGATCAACGACCATTAAAAAAAGACATTAGATATTGGACAAAATTTCTTAATCAAGACACTCCTATATTTTTAGGAGCAGAAAAAATTGCAAAGAAACTTAACACTGCAGTTTTATACGTACAAGTAAACAAAATATCAAGAGGGAAATACGAAAGTAATTATATAGAATTATGTAATAATCCTGCTTCAACAGAACAATACGAAATTACAGAAAAACATACAAGAATATTAGAATCGATAATACGAAACAAACCGGAATATTGGTTATGGTCGCATAACAGATGGAAATATACCAAAGAATAAACTCAATATATATTTTATTAATATGTAAATACATTTAAACTAGATTTGCATATTAAGTAAAAAAAAACTTAAATTTACTCATAATCGAAAATAAATAATACTATTTCTAAATATTTATAATTACTATTTTATTATCACAAAACATTTTAATTATAAACTTTTTTAGCTAAAAAATGTCATCAAATACACTTTCTCATTTATTAAACTATCTTTACCTATAAACAACAAGCCCTATTTTATATGACAAAAGTAGCAATTGTGATACTTAATTGGAATGGTGAAAATTTTCTAAAAGAATTTCTTCCATCTGTTATAAAGTATTCTAAGATTAACAATACTAAAATAATAATAGCCGACAACGCATCTTCTGACAATTCTATTGAATTTTTAAATAAACACTATCCTGATATTCAGATAATAAAACTGGATAAGAATTATGGGTTTGCAGGTGGTTACAATATGGCATTACAACAAATCGATGCTGAATATTATATTCTCCTAAATTCTGATGTTGAAGTTTCTGAGAATTGGATTAGTCCAATAATAAATCTAATGGATAAAGAAACAAATATTGCAGCTTGCATGCCTAAGATATTATCTTATTCGAATAAAAATTCTTATGAATACGCAGGAGCTGCCGGAGGGTTTATCGACAAATATGGTTATCCTTTTTGTAGAGGAAGAATACTTAGCTCAATTGAAAATAACAATATAAAATATAACAATACAAAAGAGATTTTTTGGGCTACAGGAGCATGCATGTTTATTAAATCTGTCAATTTTCATGAAGTTAATGGCTTCGATACAGATTTTTTTGCACATATGGAAGAAATTGACTTATGTTGGAGGTTAAAAAACAGAGGATATAAAATTCTGTATTCACACGAGTCAACTATATATCACGTTGGTGGAGGTACATTACCAAACGACAATCCATTTAAATTATATTTGAATTATCGTAATAATCTTTTTTTATTATATAAAAATTTAGAGCCACGAAAACTTTTACACACTCTGTTTATAAGACTTATTTTGGATGGAATTTCAGGTATTATTTATCTTATTCAATTAAAACCTAAAAATTTTTATGCAGTATTAAAAGCACATATTAATTTTTATAAATCACTTTCTAAGCTAAAACAAAAAAGAAAAACATTATTGTCTAATGATTTGATATTTAATCATAAAGAAATTTATAAGCATAGTATTGTTTCAGACTTTATAATAAAAAAGAAAAAATATTTTTCAGAATTAGAGTTTTAGAATTTTAGAATCTAATATATTAAAACAATATTGACAAGACTATAATTTATAGATATTCAACAATTTTCTCTAAAGCATTTTCCCGAGAACCTTTAATAAGAATATTCCTATTTGTTATTTTATTTTTAATCTGCCACTGAATTAGCTCATTTATATTTGCAAATATTTTAAATGAGTCTTCAGATTTAATTTTAGTAAACATTTCTCCTACAAGATAAACATTTTCAATATTACTAGTTCTTATTAAGTTTATGATATTGAGATGTTCTTCTACCGCGATTTCTCCAAGCTCTAACATCGCACCGAGTATAAGTGTTTTATTTTCGAATTTCTGATTTATAAAATTCTTCAATGCTAATTCAACACTTGTTGGATTGGCATTATAGGCATCTAAAAAAATAGTATTTGTAATAGTCTTAATTAATTGCGATCGATTATTTTTAGGAATATACGCTTCTATTTTCTTCCTAATATTATTAATACTTATATCGAAATAAGTGCCTAAACACACAGTTGCAAGAATATTTTCAAAGTTATAATCGCCAAAAAGTTTTGTCTCTATATTCAAACCATCAATTTTTATTTTTAAAATTGGATTTGCTTCAACAAATTTCAGATTATTATTATCAGAGTATTTTATTTTCTTACAATCATATAAATTAACACATTCTTCTAACAATTTATTTTTATCGTTATAAAATATAACACCATTATTTGAATCAATAAAATTATATAATTCACTTTTTGCTTTTATTATATTTTCGAATGAGCCAAATCCTTCGATGTGAGCTTTCCCAATATTTGTAACAATTCCATAATTTGGCTTTGCTATTTCACATAATCTTTCTATTTCTCCCTTATGATTTGCTCCCATCTCAACAATACCTATTTCAATATCATTATCCATCGACAGCAAAGTTAATGGTACTCCAATATGATTGTTTAAATTCCCAACAGTTGCTTTAATATGGTATTTTACCGACAATACTCTCGATACAAGCTCTTTAGTGGTGGTTTTCCCATTTGTTCCGGTAATAGCTAATATTGGAATCCCTAATTTCTCTCTATGATAAGTTGCCAATTGTTGCAAGGCATTTAAAACATTTTCTACTTTAATAAATCTATCATCTGTTTTATAAGAAATATTATCAATAACAGCATAACTATATCCATTTTCTAAAGCTTGTAAAGCAAATTTATTGCCATCAAATTTTTCTCCTTTTATAGCAAAAAATATTCCTCCATTATTTTTTACTCTGCTATCGATAGAAATTTTCTTTTTCTCGCAGAATAAATTATATAATTTACTTATTTCCATAATTTGTAATATAAAAAAACCTCACTATAATAATGAGGTTTTAAATATTATATTATTTTTATTTATTTTTTTCCACTCGGACTTCCAACACGAATCATTGCGCATCTAAATCCAATATCATCACGAGATTCTTTTTGATCAAGATATCTTCTAGCACCAGGACTTAACCAATATACTCTATCTTTCCAAGAACCTCCTTTATATACTCGTACTTCATCAGAAATTAACGATGCCATATCTGTAGCTTGTGAAGAATACATTCCATCAGTAGAATTACCTACTTGTTCAGTATCTATATTATCAAAATCAATACGTGAATTCTGATCACCATCTAAATAATTTCTATAATCGGCTTTTTGGTAATTTGTTCTATTTGCTACTTCTTCTTCAGTAATTAATCTTTTTTTCAATCTTCCTAAACTATCTTTTTCGGCAACCGAACCATCTTCGTTTCTAACAAGTGTTTCAAAAACATTTCCACGGAAAGAGTTAAAATCGCTAACATCTTGATAAGTAAGTGGTCGATATACATCTTGAACCCATTCGTTTACATTGCCAGCCATACAATACAAACCGTAATCGTTTGGCCAATATGATTCTACAGGAACAGTTATCGATCCATTATCATTTAATGCTCCAGCTGTACCCATCAAGTCTCCACGACCACGTTTAAAGTTAGCCATCATAACACCACGATCCTTTCCAAATGAATTTCTTACATTATGTCCATTCCATGGATATAATCTTCTCTCATAAACTCTTTCTTCCGAAGAATTACCAATAAGAGCTAATGCTGCATATTCCCATTCTGCTTCGGTAGGCAATCGGTATTTTGGTAATATAATACCATCTTCCATTTTTACTTTTCTGTTATCTTTATTAGGATCAAGTGATGGAAGATTATTCAAAACTAAACCTTCATATTGTCCTGCTAAGTATGCTTCAGTATTAAAATTTTCTCTACCAACCTGATTAGGATCCATTTCCAAAACACCTTCTCTAATAAGAATCATCTCATTAACTCTATCGGTACGCCACTGGCAATAATCATTAGCTTGAAGCCAATTTACACCAACTACAGGATATTCGTTATATGAAGGATGACGGAAATAATATCCTACATATGGCTCGTTATATGCCATTTTATCTCTCCAAACAAGAGTATCAGGAAGCGCATTTCTATATACATCAGGATAATCTGCAAAAACACGACTAATCCAATATAAATATTCTCGATAATCAATATTACGAACTTCTGTTTGATCCATATAAAAAGAAGATACGGTTATTCTTTTTGGAACATTATTCCAATCATGCAAAACATCTTCTTCTGTTCTACCCATTGTAAAAGTACCACCTTCGATAAGGGCTAAACCAGGACCAATCTCCTGAGTATACTTATTATTTACTTCAAATCCTCCATTATCGGGATTATTATACGACCATCCAGTTGTTGTAGAAGAACTCTTAGAGCCTCCACCACCAATAAGACCACATCCGGTAACAATTAACAAACTAACTAAAACAAATGGAATGATATTTAACTTTACATTCATGGTAATGAAATTTTATTTATTATTTATTTTATTATCAAATATATAATTTTTCTATTTTATTTGCAATTCTAATACACAAATATAACTAAAAATTGGGACATTTTATTGCCTTGTGTTTTTTTCTTTCGTTTTTATACTTAAATTTAAACAAAAATGTTACTTCATGAGCTCCATAAATAACACTTTTTATTCCCATTTTATTAACAGGAATGTCATAACTGTATGATATAGAATAATTTGTATCTTCGTATCCAAACATAAATATTGCAGCATTTATTTTTATTGGTACATCCTGACGTAACCAAAATCCAAATGTAAGGTAGTTATAATTCAAATACAATCCAAGACTTAACTTCTTATAATCAGATTGTTGCTGATATAAAATATTTGGAGAAATTGTGATATTGTTTTTTCCAAGGCTATTATAAAATGGTTGTTTTGCTCCAAGAAAAACTGTATACTTACGATATAATAATGCAACACTATTACCTGCAGCTTCATTCGGCTGAGATAAATGATTTACAGAAATTCCAACATAATACTTCTTATACCACCCTATGACTCCGGTTGAGAAATCGAAAAAACCCGATGATATTTTTCCTAAAGACTCGTTTGAAGGATAAACCACCCCATTAACCGGATCGAACATATCAGGAAACTGCATTTCTCCGGGATTAATTGTGTTCTGAGAATATCCCATTTTAACTCCTGCATTTATAGAAAAATCATGAGACAAATTAAATTGATACGAATATATCAAACTAATATTATAAATATTTACAGCCCCCTGACCTTGCCTATCGTTAAGCAATTGCAGACCAATACCTCCATGCAATTTTTCTACATATTGATCGTACGAAGCATTATATGTTACATAATCGCCAAACGATGTTGGTAAAATTGTACGATAATTTAATGTCACACGTGCCGATGAAGTAGCTCCAGCAAAAGCAGGATTCAAATATAAGGGGTTAGCAAAATATTGAGAGAACTCAACATCCTGAGAAAACAGATTGAACGAGAAAAAAGAAATTACCATTAATATAATATATTTTTTCAAACTTATATAAAACTTTCAATTTTCAATTTGTTAACAATAAACAAAAAGATAAAGCGTTAGAATATTCTAATAAATAAACGAAAGTATAAAAAATATATTATCGTATTCTTTTAATTATACAAAATATAAAAATTATTTTTGTTTTATTATTTTAATATGTTTTCTTTTAAATATTTAAATTGATATTTTTTATCATTTTTACTAAACATAAACATTTCTACCCTATGCATTTATTAACAATAATAAATACTGCCAAACATTCTATAATAAAAAAAACATCCTTCTTTTGTTTTGTATTTTTCATTACATCTTCATCTATTGCTCAAACCAATATTTTTCATAAAGTTATTAAATGGAAATCATCAAAAACTGCGAATCAATATGTAAGACTTGAAGATAAACACAAATTCGAAAAGAAATTTTTGTATTTTGATGGAGCTTACTACAAATCAAATAATTTACTACCATATTATTACAAACTTATAAAAGTAAATAATAAAAACCTAAGTGCTAAAATTACAAATATTAAATATTCTGTTTTTGAAACTACTGATCTTAAGATTGACAAAAACTCTATTCCAATAAAAATATCTCCTTCGGTTACTATAAATTACATCAGGCAGCAAGCTTATATGCAAATTTCATTTCTTCCTTTACGAATAAATCCTACAAGTGGAAATATTGAAAAAGTTATTTCGTTTGATATTAAAATATTCGAAAAACAACATATATCTGAAACACAAAATATATCGCAAAAATTTTTAAACGAATCTGTACTGAACAGCGGAAAATGGTTCAAGATAAAAGTTAACACTAGTGGTATTTATAAATTAACATACTCTGAACTGTTATCTATGGGTATTACAAATCCATCAGAAGTAAAATTATATGGAAACGCATCCGGGATGTTACCTGCATCAAATATTGCTATTCCGGACAACGATTTAATACAGAATTCAATATATTTCGATAAAGGCAGTGATGGTGTTTTTAATCAGGGCGACTATATTTTATTTTACGGTCAGAGTCCTAATATTTGGGAATATAACAAATCGGAAGATTTTTATAATTTATCGACTCATAATTATTCTAATTCAAATTATTATTTCTTAACTTCTGATATAGGCAACACAATGGAAATAGAAACTTTTGTTGAGTCTGTTGAACCTGAAACACAAACAGTTAATTCTTTTACCGATCTTTTTCATTACGAGATTAATGATTTTAACTTAATAAAATCGGGAAGTCAATGGTTTGGCGAAAAATTTGACATTACAACTGAAAGGGAATTTAATTTCTCGTTTCCTAAACTGGTAACTTCAGAACCTGTAAAAATAAAATACAATGTAGCTGCCCGATCGGCAGGAGAAAGTTCTTTTACCCTATCGGCAAACGGACAATATTTATCGACCATTACTATTCCGGCAGTAATCATGAGCAACCAAACATCGACCTATGCTTATGACGATTCCAAAATTTCATTATTTAATTCTAACTCATCGAACATCTCTATATTATTAAAATACAATAAATACTCGGCATCATCTGAAGGATGGCTCGATTACATAAGCATAAATGCTACACGTAATTTATCGCTAGAATCTAACCAACTAATATTTAGACAAAGAGAAGAAAATAATAATGAAAATATCACCAAATTTATTGTATCGAATATTACAACAGAAACAAATTTATGGGATATTTCTAATCCAACAAATGCAAAATTAATAGCTGGAAATAAAGATTTTAACAAAGGAACTATTAGCTTCAAAACAAAAACAGATTCTACTACTCGATGTTTTATAGCTTTTAATCGTGAAATTTTTTTAAAAGCAGAAATAATTGGAGAAATAAATAAGCAGAATTTACATAGCTTGAATCATCAAGATATGATAATTATTACTAACCCCGAATTTGTAAACCAAGCAAACCAGATTGCCGAAATACACAGAAATACAAACAATTTGAAGGTAGCAGTTGTAACCAATCAACAAGTATATAACGAGTTCTCGTCGGGAACTAGAGATGCTGCTGCAATTAGAAACTTTGTAAAGATGATTTATAACAGACCTTCAGCTAACGATACATTAAAATATTTATTACTAATCGGTGATGGTTCGTATGATAACAAAAACGACAATTCAGAAAACACAAATTATATTGTTTCTTATCAATCGAAAAATTCTCTATCGCCTACAAAATCGTTTATTACCGATGATTTTTTTGGTTTACTAGACCCTACAGATAATATTGAATCGGACAATTCAGGACTTATCGATATTGGCATAGGCAGACTACCGGTAAAATCAACCACAGAAATTCAAGCTATTGTTAACAAAATAACTAATTACTTAAATATTAATAATAAAGGCAATTGGATAAATTCAATATGTTTTATAGGCGATGATGAAGACAGCAACATTCATATGCTCGATTCCGACAAACTTGCAGAATTTGTTGATTCAACTTACGAACATTTTTACATTAATAAAATTTATCTTGATGCTTATCCTCAAGAATCATCGGTAATTGGCGAGAGTTATCCCGAAGTGAACAGATTAATTAACGATGAGGTTAATAATGGAATATTAATTTTTAACTACACCGGACACGGAGGTGAAGATAAATTAGCCCATGAAAATATTGTTTCGGTAAACGATATAAACTCATGGAAGAATAAAGATAAACTAGCAATTTTTATGACAGCCACTTGTGAATTTAGTCGTTTCGATGATTTTAAACAAACATCGGCCGGAGAATTTGTATTACTAAACCCTAATGGTGGAGGTATTGCTTTATTTTCTACTACCAGAATAGTATATGCTAGTCCAAATTATACGTTAAATCGCGAATTTTATAATTACATCTTTAACAGAGATAAAAATAATAAACAATTAGCTTTGGGCGATGTGATGCGACTTACAAAAAATCATGCAGGCACAGGCAATAATAAAAGAAATTTCAGTCTTCTTGGCGACCCTGCATTACGACCTCCTTTGCCTTTAAACAATATTATAACCGACTCGATAAATGGGAAAAGTATATTTAACAATACCGACACATTAAAAGCTCTTACAAAAGTTACAATAAAAGGGCATATAGAAGACGAACAAGCAAATATAATTAATTCTTACAATGGGATTTTATATCCTACAGTTCTCGACAAAAAGAAAACCATAACAACTTTAGCTAACGACGGAGGAAACAGTATAGATTTCGATGTTCAAAATAATATTCTTTTTAAAGGAAAGGCTAGTATTACCAATGGGGACTTCTCATTTTCGTTTGTTGTTCCTAAAGATATTGCATATAATTATGGGAAAGGAAAAATTAGTTATTACACATCAAATTCAGAAACAGATGCTAAGGGATATTTTAAAGATTTCTATATAGGAGGCTCATCAGATAACATAAATACAGATAAAGAAGGTCCATCGATAAACATATTTATGAATGATGAAAATTTTGTGTCGGGAGGACTTACCGACGAAAATCCAAAATTATTTGCTATTGTAAACGATAGCAGTGGAATTAATACTGTTGGGAATGGTATAGGACACGATATTACTGGAATTCTAGACAATAATACTAGTAATACAATTATACTTAACGACTATTACGAATCGGATATAGATAAATATCAACAAGGAAAAATTGTATATCAATTCTCCGACATTAGCGAGGGAAAACATAATTTAAAAATAAAACTGTGGGATGTAAATAATAATTCAACCGAAGAATATATTGATTTTATTGTTGCAAAATCGGAAAATCTAGCTATTAAAAACATTTTTAACTACCCTAATCCTTTTACCGAAAATACATCATTTTATTTCGATCATAACAGACCAAACGAAGATTTAGAAGTACTATTACAAATTTTTACTATATCGGGCAAATTAATAAAAACAATATCTACAATAATAAACTCTGAGAGTTTTCGTTCTGAACCTATATTCTGGAACGGAAAAGACGATTATGATGATAATATTGGACGAGGAGTTTATTTATATAAGATATCTGTTCGCACAACACTTGGCAATACTGCTACTAAAATAGAAAAACTTGTTATTCTCAAATAGTATTTTCATCATTTAAAATTTAAATTATCTTTGTGCTCTAAAAAAAATATAATAATAATGAATACACTAATTAAAACCAGCTTATTACTAACTCTAACTATATTGTTAAATTATAATTCTTTTTCGCAAAGCATAGACCCCAACCAATTGGCTGGAGCTGAAAAGACTATTGAATATGCCGTTCCGTTTTTAACCATAGCCCCCGACTCAAGAGCCGGAGCTATGGGAGACGTTGGAGTAGCTTTATCGCCAGATATTAATTCAATGCATTGGAATCCTTCAAAATATGCTTTTATCGAAAATAATATGGGCGTAGCAATATCATATACTCCTTGGTTACGTAAACTTGTCGATGATATTAATCTTGCCTACCTTTCGGGATATAAAAGAATTGATGACAAGCAAGTTGTAGCAGCTTCATTAATATATTTTTCTCTTGGAGAAATTATTTTTACAAATGATTTTGGTGATTACAATGGACAACACACTCCTAACGAATTTGCCTTTGACGTAACATATTCGCGTAAATTTTCTGATAATTTTGCAGGAGGAATAGCTTTCAGATATATCCGTTCAGATATTACCGGAGGGGCCTATATTGGAGGATCGGAATCAAAAGCAGGAAACGCCGTTGCTGCTGATATTTCTGCATATTATCAAAATGCCGATATTCACTTAGCCGATAATGACGCAACATTATCGTTCGGTTTTAATATCTCAAATATTGGTTCTAAAATATCTTATACAGGAACAGAAAAAGATTTTTTACCAACAAATTTAAGAATCGGATCGGCATTAAAAATGAAACTTGATAACTACAATTCAATTACAATTGCAGCAGATATAAATAAATTTCTTGTACCTTCAACACCAATTTATTCTAAAGACTCTCTTGGAAATGTAATGTATGACGAAGCTAATAATCCAATAATTTTAGCAGGAAAAAACTCAGATGTATCAGTTCCTCAAGGAATATTTCAATCGTTCTATGATGCTCCCGGAGGTTATAAAGAAGAATTACACGAAATAAAATATTCTATAGGACTAGAATATCTGTATCTAAATCAGTTTGCAATAAGAGGAGGATATTTTCACGAAAATCAAAATAAAGGAAATAGAAAATATTTTAGCCTTGGTGCAGGAATTAAACTTAATGTTTTTACTATAGATTTTTCTTATTTAATTCCTGTAAAACAAAACAACCCTCTTGCCAATACTGTTAGATTTACTTTGGGCTTTGATTTTGATGCATTTAAAAATCAACAAAAAACAAAAAACAAAAAATGAATATAAGAATAGGACAAGGATACGATGTACATAAATTAGCTGAAGGTTACAAATTAACTTTAGGAGGAATAGAAATACCTTACAATAAAGGATGTATTGCTCATTCCGATGGTGATGTTTTAATTCATGCAATATGCGATGCATTACTCGGAGCAGCAAATCTTAGAGATATTGGTTATCATTTTCCCGACTCTAATAATAAATACAAAAATATTGACAGTAAGATTCTCTTAAAAAAAACTCATGAATTAATTAAACAAAATAATTATTCAATTATTAATATTGATTCTACAATTTGCCTTCAAAAACCAAAAATAAAAAATTTAATACCTAAAATGAAAGATGCATTATCGGATACATTAAATATTGATATCGATACTATTTCTATTAAAGCAACAACAACAGAAAATCTAGGTTTTGTTGGAGAAGAAAAAGGAATGTCTGCACAAGCAATAGTTTTACTAATGAAAGAAAATAAAGATTAATTTTTACATTTTATTTATTTTTCTTATATTTAAGGTTTAAATAATTAAGCTTATTAACTTAATTATTTATTTCAGATTTTATTTTCATTGAAGCATTTTCAAAAAAACATTCTGTTAAACATGCATGATTTTATCTTCTTAAATTATAATGTTTAATAAACTTAGAAGCAAACAAACTTAGCAAGAACAGGTATATGTTCTAAATTAAAAAAATCATTAATTAAATATTTTAATATATGAAAACAACTGTAATTCTAGGTGCAAGTATTAACCCTATACGTTTTTCAAATAAAGCAGTAAAAAGTTTAATCAGACATGGATATCCTGTAATTCCAATAGGAAATAGAGAAGGTAAAATTAAAGGCAATAAAATACTTACAGGAAAACCAAAACTAAAAGATATTCATACCATTTCACTATACTTGAACCCCAAAAATCAAGAAGAATATTATGACTATATTATGGATATTAAGCCTCAAAGATTAATTTTTAATCCAGGTACAGAAAATCAGGAATTAATAGAATTAGCCACGCAAAACAATATAGAAGTAAATATTGCCTGCACATTAATAATGATAAACAATCACAAATTTTAATCACAAACAGTATATAGTCGTAATGAGAAATATTCAAGATATTAAACAATTAGAAAATCTAAAAGAAACAAAATTAGCTTTCCTTGTATATTTTTCTCACGAAAAATGTAATGTATGCAAGGTACTTAAACCAAAAATAAATTCATTATTAGAAACCAAATTCCCGAAAATGGAAATGTATTATTCCGACACTGTTCTTTACCCCGAAATAGCTGCACAAAATTCAATTTTTACTGTTCCTACAATAGTTGCTTTCTTCGATAATAAAGAATCGTTCAGAAAAAGCAGGAATATAAGTTTACAAGAACTTGAAAGCATCTTGTCGAGACCATATAATTTAATATTTTCATAAAACAGTTCTTATCTACATTATATTTCTTTATTCAACACACATTCATCAACTTCTTCTCATAAATTAATAAGAATACCATTTTAATAAGTACTCCACTTTAATCTACCTAAATTAATTATTCTTCAAGATAATATTGATTTTTGCTTTTTTATTTCGTACATTTAATATTTAATGAACGCTCTCTTTTTAAGTCCCTTTATATTATTTTCTAATATCTATAAATACAAAAATATGAACACAAAAGAAGAATATATTAAACAAGCAAAAATCAAGATTACTAATATGCATTCGCGAATAAAGAAACACAAATACAATGCAATACTAAGTCTTGAAGAAACAGAAAAAGAAGTAAATAATCAACTTAACGAATTAGATGAAAAACAGAGAAGTTTAGACGAAGCTATAAGAAGACTAAAAAATGCACGCGACACAACTTGGGAGTCGGCTAAAGAAGAATTTGAAAATTCAATACAAGAAAGCTTCTTCGACTCATTAAAAAATAGAATGGATGATATGGGATCGAGAATAAAAGATTGGGCATCGCGAACAGAAGAAACAAAAAGCACTTTTTTAGATAAAGCAAAAAACGAAATTCGCGATATAAATGCAGGGATTTCTATGCTAGAAGAAAAAGCATCTAAAACACAGGATATTACTCGAAAAAATATATTGGAACAATTAGATTATCTGAAACAGAAAAAAAACGAGATGCAGGAGAAATTTGAAGAAGCAAAAAATTCTGATGATAATGCCTTTGGAAATATAAAAAAGAGCTTTGAAGAAACCAAAGGATTCTTTAAAAGGAAATTTCATAATATAAAAAACGATATAAACTAAAAAGAATTTATGCCCGAAAATAACAAATCAATATATAAATCGATAAAAGAATTTTTGTTTGAGATTGGAGATTTATCAAAATTCATAAGAGTTTTTTTTAGGGAGACATTTAGAAAACCCTTTGAATTTAATGAGTTTTTTAATCAATCGTATGAAATTGGATACAGATCACTAGGACTGGTTGGAATAACAGGATTTATTCTAGGCCTTGTATTAACTCAACAAACACGTCCTGTTTTGGTTGACTTTGGGGCTTTAGCCTGGCTTCCGGGAATGATTTCTCTCTCAATAGTACGAGAACTAGGGCCTGTTATTACAGCACTTATTTGTGCAGGCAAAATATCTTCGCGCATAGGTGCCGAACTAGGCTCAATGCAAGTAACAGAGCAAATAGATGCCATGGAAGTATCTGGCACTAACCCAACAAAATACCTAGTTTCTACAAGAGTTTTAGCTGCAACAATTATGGTTCCTCTATTAGTAATATATAGCGACGCCCTTGCACTTGTGGGCTCTTATATTGCAGCTAATATTGATGGAGATATATCGATTCATCTATTTTTTTCTGAGGCTTTTGCCGTACTCGATTTTAACGACATTATACCTGCAATAATAAAAACTTTATTTTTTGGGTTTGGTATTGGAATTATTGGATGCTATAAAGGTTACAGAACACAAAAAGGAACAAAAGGTGTCGGGCTTGCTGCAAATTCAGCTGTTGTAATTTCATCAATAGCCATTTTTATAATTGATTTAATAGCTGTTCAGTTACAACAAATAATAAATATATTTTGATATGACTGAATACATCGAAAATAATAATGTTATTGAAATAAAACTTTTGTCGAAATCTTTTGGCAAAAAAGAAATCCTAAAAAACATTTCTTTAAGCTTAAAAAAAGGAGAAACTCTTTCAGTTTTAGGCAAATCAGGTGTTGGAAAAACTGTGCTTATAAAATGTATAGCAGGTCTTATTCAAGCCGATTCTGGAACAATAAATGTACTAGGCAAAAATATTATTACTCTTAAATCAAAAGAATTACTAGCAATAAGACAAAAAGTTGGATTCTTATTTCAGGGAGGAGCATTATACGATTCAATGTCGGTTAGAGAAAATTTACTATTTCCGGCAAATAGAAATCTTAATTTAACTAACAAACTAAAAATTCAGGAGCAGATTGAAGAAACTCTTGAAAACGTTGGTCTTATAGATGCAATTGACAAAATGCCATCGGAATTGTCGGGAGGAATGAAAAAAAGAATAGCACTAGCGCGAACTCTAATCCTGAAGCCTGAAATAATTTTATTCGACGAACCTACTATGGGCTTAGATCCTATAACATCAAAAGAAATAAGTAATCTGATTCTAAAAACTCAAAAAACATATAACACATCATCTATTATTATTACACACGATATTAATTGTGTACAATTAACTTCTAACAGAATTAATATTCTAAAAGATGGAATTATCTATGCTAATGGCACATACAACGAATTAAAAAACTCAAAAGACGAGTGGATAAAGTCATTTTTAAAATAACAATTATTTAAATAAAACATCATAAAAATGAAAAATAAAACAAAAAACACAATTAAATTAGGGTTATTTGTTACTATCGGATTTTTCTTAATAATTTTTTCTATTTACTTTATAGGTCAACAAAAAGGGCTTTTCAAAAAAAATTTTCATGCCAGTGCAATATTTCAAGATGTAAAAGGATTACAAACTGGAAGCAATATTCGATTCTCAGGAATAAATATTGGAACAGTTAACAATATTACAATATTAAATCCTACAAACGTAAAAGTTGATTTTGTTATTGAAGAAAATGTTAGAAAATTTATTAAAACAGATGCTATAGCAATAATTGGTTCAGAGGGACTTATGGGAAATAAAATTGTCATTATTATTCCAGGAAAATTAGATGACTCGATTATTTCTCACGATGCTATTTTAAAAACAAAAAAAACTATTGAATTAGATGACATATTAAAAGAACTAGACGAATCGAGTAAAAACATTACTTTTATATCTAGAAATTTAGTCGATATTACTAAAAAAATAAATAATGGAGAAGGAGTTTTCGGAAAACTTTTTACCGATACATCCTTTACAAATAACTTGGATATTATTAGCTGTAATACTGCAAAATTAACCGCTAACATTAACCTTATTACAAAAAAAATAAACGAAGAAAAAGGATTGATAGGCTTACTGCTTTCTGATACTTCGTACGTTAATCAATTTAACTATGCTCTTTCTGATATTACTTCTTCTGCTAATAATATTAAAACCTCAAGCAAAAATTTAATTGCCATAACAGACAAAATAAATAGCGGGAAAGGAATATTCGGGAAAGCATTTACCGACACCAGTTTTATCGACAACTTAGCTATGTCGAGCAAAAACATAAATATAGCATCTAAAAATTTAGCAAGAATAACAAAAAATATAGATTCCGGGGATGGGATTATTAACAAACTAATATCCGACAGCACATTAACCGACAGCATAATAGTAGTTCTTTATAACTTAAATAAAGGAATTATAGAAGTAGATGCTGCAGCAAAATCGTTACAAAGAAATTGGTTTATACGAACATTCTCTAAAAAGGAAAAAACTAAAAAGAAAATTGAAAAAAATAAAAACAAACAAAAAACATTAGGCAAATAAGGAGTTATAAAAACAGATGTCTCGACTATCGCTCGACATGACAATAACTTCTGTCATTTCGACCTTGTGGAGAATTTAATATTAAAAATCCTTGTCATTTCGATTTTATGGAGAAATCTGTCATAAAACTCCTTGTCATTTCGACCTTGCGGAGAAATCTGTATAGTAGAGAATTATTCATTAGAGCGATAGCGGGGTTGCCCAATTGCCGATAATATAACTAATACAAGTATGGTTAGCACCTTATTGGTTGAGACTGCTTTGAACTAAAGAAATTTATTTATAAAACTATGAGGATGTCCTTTTAAGACATACTTTTTTTTTGTTATAATTATTTATGATAATGTTGATTTTTAAATAGACAGATTTTTTATCGAACTAAGAATTTTAGGTAACAAAGCAAATTTTTATCAAAAAAATATTGAGGTTTAAGTAAGAAGTGTAAATTATAATCAAAATGCTAAGTATTTATCTAACATTTTATTACTTTTACTGTATATTAAGTAATGTGAATAATAGTTGTCATTAAATATATTGGGAATTGCATAAATCGAAATAAAGAGACAATAAAGTCTCATATTATAATTATTTCAATTCTGAAAAAAATAAATTCGAATATTTATAGCTAGATAATAGCTTGGTTGTTAAATTAGAAATATATGAAAAAAGAAATTTGCTCAAAGGTATATTTAAATAATAAATTTAATAGAAAAGGAAAATTATTATCAGTTATCCCTGTAAAATATTTTGTTTTACTTTTTATTATGATTTTTGCTTATGGTTTAAACTCGTATGGGCAATCAGTTATTTTTTCCGACGATTTCGAAACCGATAAGGGTTGGACTCTTACAGGAGAATTTGAAAGAGGAACACCTAATGGTCAGGCAGGAGAATCCCCTGATCATGGGGAGGATAATCCTACAAGTGCTTATGGAGGCACTTTTGCCATTGGTACAGATTTAGATGGAGCTTATCCAAATAGTTTAGCAGATAGGGCATATACCGCAACTTCTCCAACAATTAATTGTTCAGGGTACGATATTGTTACTTTAAATTTTCAACGTTGGTTGAATGTTGAGCAACCTGCATATGATCATGCCTACATTGATGTATGGGATGGTTCTGCTTGGAATGAGGTTTGGACTAATAGTGTAGGAATTGAAGAATCTTCTTGGTTAGAACAATCAATAGATATTTCCGCTTATGCTGCAAATGAATCTGCTGTTCAAATTCGTTTTGCATTGGGTTCTACCGATGGAGGATGGTATTATTCAGGTTGGAATATCGATGAGGTGGAAATTACCGGAATAGCTGGACCTCCTGGTTATGGCGATGCTCCTGGTCTAGTGTTTTGGCATAGAGGCGATTTAGGCGTTACAGGCACAAGCCCTATTACTAATTGGGCCGACCAGTCGGGTAATGCTAACGATGCCTCACCCGATTCTGATGGTACGGATCAAATTACTTCTTCTGATATGAATAATCAGAAAGTAATGGATTTTGATGGGACAAAAGAGTTAAATATTCCCGATGACCCTAGAATAAATAACGGAACTGGTTATAATGGCGATGAAAGAACTATGTTTATTGCCTTCCATGCAGGGCCTGATGTAACTACAACTCAATATTTATTCGAAGAAGGAGGTAATACGAATGGATTAGGTGTTTTTATTAAAAATGGGAATGTTTATATTACAATATATAATGATGGTAACACGAATAATCGTACAACTGTTTTTAATGTAGTTAATACAAATACCTCATATATTTTATCATTTATATGGGACTCCGGAATATTAAATGCTCGATTAAATAATATTCCTTTTTCTAATTCTACATCAAGCGGAACAATTACTAGCTTAAAAGCACATGGTGGAGATATATCCATAGGTTTTACCGATACTAATACACGGAATGAAACAGGAGCAACTCAAGGATCGGGAGCAAATTATACCGGCGAAATAGCAGAGCTTATATATTACGATAAGGCATTAACATCTGAGGAAGAAATCTCAATAAATGATGATTTAGGTCTTAGATATGGTATTGATGTTAGTTTCGATACAAAAACATACTATTCATATCAAACGGGGAGTTGGAATAATTCTAATACATGGACTCACGATCCCGGAGGTACTACACAAACAGCTACTGATTTTCCAAATTCGGGCGATGAAGTTGTTATTTTAAATAGTCGTACTGTTAGCCTTTCCGAAAACGAAGATACTACGAATTTAGATATTGTCATAAAAGATGGTGGTGTATTAGATATGGCAACATATCAATTTACAAATACA
>Ga0190304_1000286_pt1 | contig 23808 bp, 20 predicted proteins | sample 48700712_MG_FD_161670 | JGI IMG/M metagenome (GOLD analysis project Ga0190304, IMG submission 161670) | Hydrothermal vent sediment bacterial communities from Southern Trench, Guaymas Basin, Mexico - 4870-07-1--2_MG | ecosystem: Environmental > Aquatic > Marine > Hydrothermal vents > Sediment ...
CTTCAGCCCGAAATCGTCCTCGAGGTAGCCCATTATGGGCACCCTCATGTCTTCGCCGAGGTTGAACTCACCCCTCGGCTCGAGGATGGCCACGTAGGGCGGCTCGTCCTTCACGGCGTCGAGGAAGACGTCTCCGGCGCAGTAGGTCCTGAGTCCCTTCCTGAAGGCGAGGAAGCGCAGCTTCCCGCCCTCTTTCAATTCAAAGGTGAACTTGAATCTGCCGCTCCCCCTCTTTACAGGCCTTCTGCCTCCCGGGTACTCGGCGAAAAGGGAATCGGCGTTGAGAACCTCTCCCCTGAAAGTTATCCTGGTCCCCTCGACGGCCATGAGATATTGTGGCTCCTCGATTTTCTCGCCCTTCATGCCCGTGTAGTCGGGGTAATCGAGTACGGCTACCGTTTTCTTCACGTAGGGCCTCTTCACCACGTCAATACTGTAAGTAACGCTCCTGGCATCCTCCGTCTCTATGTGGTAGCGATGAAGCCCCGGTTCCAGTCTCAGCTTGAAAGAGTAGAGGTTTCTTCTCACTTTCTGGCCCTCGAGCCTGAGTTTGCCGTCGAGGTTTAGCTTCGGCGTTCCGGAAGCTCCTAAAAGCTCTGCCCTGACGACGAGAGTCGAGTCCTCGAAAAGAAGGGCATCCCCCGGATGGACTGCAATGTAGGAAGCCGGTGAAAGGCCGTAGATCCTCTGAATGTATCTGTCGGTGAGCCCCAGGAGAGACAGGCCCAGGAGGAGAAAGCCGAGCCCGAAAGCCCTGAGGCAGTTTACGTCGAATTTCACCGCCCTTCCCGGCGAAATGTTCCTGACTTTTCTCTTTACATCCTCCTCGAGGAGCTCCAGGAGATAGGAGGAGTATCCGCTCCTCTCCCTGTTCCGGAGCTCCAGGTAGCTGAGGAGGGACTCCTCCAGTTCCGGGAATTCCCTCTCGATGAGGCGCGCGAGATAAAGGTCATTCCTCGAACGCCTTATTCTCCGATATAGAATGGCAAAAAGAGGGACGGCCGATAGTGGCAGGATTTCAAGTGCGAGCCCCGTCAGCGGATAGAGAGCCAGAAGCAGGGCAGCAAGTGCTAAAGACGATATAATACCCTCTATGAGGCCGAGGTAAAGGCATTTCCTCCGGGCCTTACCCAGGATTTTCCCTACGTCCATTATATTTTCACCCAGTGAATATAATGCCCCCGTCTCTGCGTTTTATCAATCCCCGTAGAGATAGTCGCCCACCTCCTCCTCTTCTTCCTCGGCGAGGGGCTCAAACCTCATGATTTCCTTGAGAAATGCCAGTTTCACCCTACCTATGGGGCCGTTCCTCTGCTTTCCGATGATTATCTCGGCGATCCCCTCGTCCTCGGTATCGGGGTTATACACCTCATCTCTGTAAATAAAGAGGACGGTATCAGCATCCTGCTCGATGGCGCCCGATTCCCTCAGGTCCGAGAGCTGAGGGCGCCTGTCGTGACGCTGTTCGACGGCCCTGGAGAGCTGGGAGAGCGCCATTATGGGGACGTTGAGCTCCTTGGCGAGGGCTTTCAGGGACCTCGACAGGGCTGAGATTTCCTGCTGCCTGTTTTCGGCTTTTTTGGGACCCTGCATAAGCTGCAGGTAGTCCACGACTATAAACCTGACGCCCTTCTCCTTGACGACCCTCCGCGCCTTTGCCCTTAACTCCAGTATGGGTATTGCGGGGGTGTCGTCGATGTAAATGGGCGCCTTCTGCAATTTATCTGCAGCCTGGGTTAGCCTCGGCACATCTTTTTTGCTTATGTACCCCGTTCTCATCTTCTGAAAGGGGACGCGGGCTTCCATGCAGAGGAGCCTCTGGATCAGCTGCTCCTTTGACATCTCGAGGCTGAAAATGGCACAGGGAACGTCCTCGTCCACCCCGAGATGCCTCAGGATGTTGAGGGCGAAGCTGGTTTTGCCCATGGAAGGCCTCGAGGCGAGCACCACCAGGTCGCCCCTCTGGAACCCCGCCGTCATCCTGTCGAGGTCCCTGTAGCCCGAAGGAACTCCCGTGATAAGGTTTTTGTTCAGCATCAGTTCGTTTATCTCGCTGAAAACATCCTTGACGAGAGCCCCAACGCTCTCGAAGTCCTGTTTGAGACGCCTCTCCCTTATGGTGAGGATGAGGTGCTCCGCCAGGTCAATCAATGCATCGGCCGGCATCGTCTCCTTGTAAGCCTCGTCGAGGATCCTTGTGGCCACCTCTATGAGCTTTCTGAAGGCCGATTTCTCGAGGACGATCTCGATGTGCTGGTCGATCAGGGCAGGGGTTATCGAGGATTCGACGAGCTCGGCCAGGTATTCCATTCCGCCTACCGATTCGAGTTCACCTCGTTTCTTGAGCTCCTCCTTGACGGTGAGCACATCCACCGCTTCCTTTTCGTTGAAGAGGTGCTCCATCGCTCCGAATATCTTGCGGTGGGCATCGAGGTAGAAATCCTCTGCTTTCAGCAGGCTGAAGGCCTTATAGAGGGAATTGGGCTGGAGCATCATGGCACCCAGGACGCTCATCTCGGCATCCTGGGAGTAAGGGATCTTCTTGACTTCTTTTTCCTTAACCCCTGGTTCCATGCTACTTGAAGGGAGTCGAAATCACAAAGACCTTGTTGATCGTCTCCTCCTGCCCGTCGCTCTCCAGTGCCCTGAGCTGAAGGATGTAAAGCCCGATGGGAACCTTGTTTCCGTTTTTGTCCAGGCCTTTCCACAGATAGGTGAAAGGACCGGAACGAGAATCGGCCAGCCTGGCGATTTCCCTTCCCTCGGTGTCGAGGACCTTCAGGGTAAACCTCGTCGTGGCAGGGCCCTGGACCTCTATTCTCAGGACCTCCCCGATATCCGGGGAGAAGACGTTCGGCGAGATGGAGAGGTCTATGGCCTCACGGGGTGGAGTCGTCACGATCTCGATGTCGCCAGGGACTCGTGGAAGCAGCTGGTATCCCGAATTATAGGGTTCCTCGGGGTCGTACTGGCCCACGATGCCCTGTACGTTTATTATGTCGCCCACCTGAATCGCAGAGAGGTCGATGTTCGTTTCGGGGTAGACGTAAACGGCTATGGGCGCCTGCCCGTTCCATATATAGAGGTTCTTCCCGGTGCCAGCCTGGGAGGGGGGAGCAGCCACCTCGGCCTCCTTCACGTAGACATACAGGCCTTCGATGTCCTCGCGTAGAGCCTCCGATACTCTCAGCGTCTCGGGCGCGGGGACTTCGTACTGGTCGAATAGAACCCGCAGGTCCCCTGAACTGGACGGCGAGATCTCAGTGGTACCATTATATTCGGTGACGGTTCCCTTGACGAGAACGAGCTGGCCCAGGTTGAAGGGCCCGACAAGGGAATTAGAGAAAATGTTCACACCGCCGGAGCGGTCCTGAATCCAGAAGCCCGTTTTTCCTTCGGGAGAGAAGACCTCCGATGGCCCTGTTACTACTCCTGCCACCCTGACGCTCTTTCCGACCATGGCGGAGTTGAGCCCGTCAGGTCCGGGCGCCTGAACCATGGCGATGGGATAGACCACGTAGACCGTGGGCTGTTCGAAAATGGCCTGCATCACCCCGGCCGAGTCAACCGAGGTTTTTATCTCGAAGACGAGGCTGCAGGGATCGGCAGGCCTCGAGAAGTTGCTCAGGGAGATGGTGTCCTCGAGCAGTTTTACGCTGTAGAAATAAAAGGTGTTGTCGATGATGGTGTCGGGCTCCGTTGTTCCCGTGAGATCACCGCTCAACGTGAGCTTCAAACTATCGCCAAGTTCCTCGGGCAAAGTTAGCGAAAAGGTTTTTATCGTGTCGGCCCAGGTTTTCAGCACTATCTTTATTTCTCCGACGGGGTCGCTGTAACGGCCCGATGTATCTTCGACGAAAATGTAGGGCGGTAGGGTGAAGGCTATGCCGCTGCCGTTGCCCTTGAACCTGAGGTCATAGGGGCCCCTCGGTACGACGCGGTAGAGGGAGTCTCTCTGGTCTATCACCCCGAAGAGATCAAAGGTGCCCTCGGGGATCGTCCTGTAGCCGAGGTTCGAGGAGGGGTCTATGAAAACCGCGAAGGAGGCAGTCGAGTCGCTGACAATGAGGGTGTCCTCATAGGGAAGGCTCGTCGCCGAAGTCCAGACGTTCCTTATGAGCACGAACCTGCCCTCGAGGAATTCGGTCGTGTCGGTGTGCAGGTCGGAGCCGGCGATCACGAGGGTGTCGATGACGGAGGGCTCGCGCCTCTCAACGACGGGGTCCTGCAGTTCAGCGAGGCCCCTGTAAGGGCTGAAGGTCCCCGTGACCCAGATCATATCGCCTACGGAATAAAGCCCATCGGGCGCATAGAGCACGATCCCGCCCGTGGAATCCTGGATGAATACTTTTGGTTCAAGGTCGGCTGTTACAACGCCTCTGACTCTGGTTCCGCTCCTCCCGCTGAGGAGATCGGGGATCTCGTGGAAGAGCCTGAGGGGATAGGTGGAGTCCTCCCTCAGGATGAAGAAATAGGGAGGGGAGACGATGTCGCTCGGAGTGCCCCCCTCGCCGGCCGTTCTTACTGTGAGGGAACAGGCTCCGGGGCTTCCCACGGCCTGAACGCCGAGCAGTGTGAGACTCGCCTCCTGATTTGCCTGGAGCTGGAAGCCAGAGATCCTCACGAAATCCGGGGCGACCGAATCCACCGTCGCTCCCTCGAAGCCTTCCCCGAGGATGAGGTCACCGCTCTCGCCCGACCAGCTCAGGGTCGATTCGGGTATGGCGATCTCGAGCACCGTGAGCATTCCCAGGTTGCTCCTGAGGGTGAGTCCGAGATCGGAAGTCACCCCGAGGGGATACTCATCGGGGTAAAGGGAAACTTCGCCCGAGCCGTCGACGGTCAAAACCGATACTCTCGCCTGGTGCTTGAGCGTGTCCATGGAAGAGGGCGTTCCCGAGAGGACGTAGAAAACGTAGTCGCCCTCGGAGGGAGTGACCAGGTTCTTGAAACTGATCCATCCCATGTCCCCGAGGACCATGGAGCATTCGACGGTGACGGTGTAGGGAGATGAGGGGGTTCCGCTCCCGTCGACCTCAAAGGAGGCTCCCTCAAAGGCCCCGCCGAGACTCACGTCGTTTTCAAGGCCCGACCAGTCGAATTCCGGGGGGACCACGAATTTCACGGCCTCAACGGTGTCGGTCAGCACGCCGTAGAAATAGATATCTATGGAATCGATCTGAGATGAAGCAGGCACTAAGGGGGTCGTCGACCAGGAGAGTCCCGATCCCTCGAGGGAGAAGAAAAAGTCCTCGTCCCCTCGGGGCTCTATCTTGAAGTTGGAATAGGAATAGTCGACGATGCCAATTATTCCCGGGATCTGGTCGTTCTGGGAGGGGGCATAGGTGTATCCCGCCGCATCATCGACGCGGCATTCGTCGCTTCCGTCGTTTATCGCCCATTCTCCGTATCCCAGGTTGGGATCGGTCACCGTGACGTCGTTGACGATGACCAGAACACCCTCGTATTGCTCTGCCTGTTCGGAACCTGTGGCCACGTCCCCGGTGTTCACGTGGACCGGGAGGGGTATCATGGCTCCCCTCTTGAGGATGACGTGGCTCGTGTACTGAATTTCGGTTTTTTCGTAATATTCAGAGACGGTACCTATGACGAGCACCGAATCCCCCCTCTGCACGTCGACGTTCTGGGTACCGGTGTAGACCAGAACGCCCTGCCAGGGGCCCGAGGAGTCCTGAATGAAGAACCCCTGGATGGACCTCACCCAGTCGGAAGGGGCTGCCGTTACCACGCCCCATGTCATGACTTCCTGCCCGGCGTAGGGCGAGGGACCGCCGGGGTACTGGATGTCTCTGATGCTCACTGTATCGGGAGATCCCCAGAGAAATCCCCCTAAAAACAACAACAGGATAGAAAGCCTGTTCATCTCGAAACCTCCTCTTGATTTTTTCTGACTTTTCCCACCCACATTATAAACAAAAGGATGACCACAATCAACATAATGGCCTGTGGAAAGAAGTGCCCATAACGTGCATAGAAGGTCTCTTTTCGGATCAGAGGAATCTCGGCCGTCAGGAGGCCTCTCTCGAAGAGGCCGAGGGATTTCACTATCCGCCCCTTGTCGTCGACCACCGCCGAGATACCGGTCTTCGCAACCCTGACGAGGTAACGCCCCTCTTCGATCGCCCGGAAACGGGCCAGGTGAAAGTGCTCCACCGGGCCGAGGCTCCTGCCGTACCATCCGTCGCTGGTGATGTTTACGAGAAAACCCGCCCCCTTTCGGCAGAAAGCCCTGGAGATCTCAGGAAAAATCGACTCGAAGCAGATCAGGACGCCGAATTTTGCCCCGTCGACGGAGAGGGGAGAGATCTTTTTTCCGGGAGTGTAATTGCCCTGTCCCAGGTCGATTTTCCTGAGGAAAGGCAGGCGGTCCTCATAGGGCAGCCATTCCCCGAAGGGAACCAGGTGTGTCTTGTCGTATCGGGAAACTATCCTTCCTGTGGGGTCGATGAGAAGGGCCGAATTGTAGAAGTGGTATTCCTTTCCGACCTTTTCCCTGTCGGAGGTACCGAGAAGGACAGAAGCGCCGTGCGCTTTGACGATCTCCCCGATGAGGTCCTGTGCTCTTTTCGAAAAGCGATAGAACCCCGGCAAGGCCGATTCGGAGAGCACTATCAGGTCGACGCTGTCCTTCAATTCTCCGTTGAGCTCCCTGAAGGCCTTCTCCGTTTCCCGCCATTCCTTCGGGTCGTAGTATTCCCGCGGGAGCACGTTGGGTTGAAAGAGGGCAACCTTTATTTTCCCCGATATTTCTGGCGATTTCCGGAGGAGCAGGGCACCGCCCGCTTCCGATGCCAGGAGAAGCAAGAGAGGCAGGATAACCAGGGGAATTCTGCGAGATTTGATGTAGAAAAATATTCCGGCATTGGCGAGGACCGTGAGCCAGGAGAGGTAATAGGGGCCGAGAAAGGAAGCTGTCTGGGATATCCTCAGGTCGCCCAGCTGGGACATCCAGAGGGATGACCAGGGAAACCCCATTGCCCCGTGGTTTCTGATGTATTCCAGGAGAACCCAGAGGGAGGGAAGGAGGAACAGCCTGAGGCCCGCCGGCGCTCCGCTTTTCTCGATAATGCCGAAAAACAGCCCGAAAGCTCCGAAATAGAGGGCCAGATACAAAACCATGAGGACGAACCCGACTACAAGGAAGGGCTTGATCCCCGGTTCCACCTGCAGAAATAAAATCCAGTAGAGCCTTGATGCGAAGAAAAGGACCCCCGTCAGATAGAAAGAAAGGGCTGACCTTCCCGGTTTTCCCGGGGCCAGGAAAAGGGGGATGAATGCAAAATAAGCGAGAAAATACAGATTAAAGGGCAGAAAGGCCAGAGTGAGGAGGACGAAGCTGAAGAGAAAACCGTATTTTCTCAGGGCAGACAAATTTTTATTTGATCTCCTCCGGTCTCAAGAGGAATTTGTTGGCGTCGATCTCAAAGAGTATGATCTCGGCTTCCTTTGCCTTGGTCACGAACCTGTTGAACTGTACGAAATCGAGCTCTTCGTGTTTCTGATAGGTGGGAAGGTTAAAGATAAGGCTGTCGGGGAGCTCGAATCTCTTTCTGGCGATCTCGATGGCCTTATCGGGGTTTTTCCTTATCCATTCGACGGCCATATCGGTGGCTTTAACGAGCCTCTGTACAGCTTTTTTGTGTACGCTTATGTTGGTTATGGTGGTGTAGGCGAGCCCTATAGGAAAGGGCGTGAAGAGGTTTCTCTCAAAGTAGGCGTCGGCGAAAAGCCTGACATTGGGATCGTTCATGAGGAGGCTTCTATAGGGCTCGAAGGCGAGGAGGACATCGACCAGTTTTTTCACGAGCGCGCTGTCCATCTCAAAGTCGGCGATGGCTATGAAGTTGCATTTTTCAACGTCAACGCCGTCCTTTTTAAGGAGCATCTTCAGGAATTCCAGGGCCCTGGTGTCCCTCGGATAGCCGATTTTCTTTCCCGCGAACTGTTTGAATTTTCTGATCCTGCTCCTTTTCCGAACAAAAAGGGCCGTGTAGGGCTCGCTGATGGTGGAGCTGGTGCTCATCACGACCCTGTAAGCCTCAGGCCTCACCGCTGCCTTGAAGAGGAAAGTGCCCCAGTCCAGGCCGAAGGACATCTGGGATGCGGTCTTCATCACTTCGTCAACGTCTGATCCTGGTTTCTCCACCTCCTCCAGCTGGCAGCGCACCCTTGTGGAATCGAAGAAGCCCATGTCCTCGGCCACGAAGAGCGGCAGTGCGCTCAGATCTTTGACGTAGAGGGCCTGAGCCTCGATTATCTTGTTCGCCTGGATCTGAGGATAAACCAGGATGTAAGCGAGAATGGCGGCCAGAATAATGTTGATAACGGTGAGAACCTTTGTCATTTTATCCTCCTCTTTTTAATACGTGATGAGAACGTGATTATAGGCCTCGCTGGAGAGGCTTGTCAACGTCAACGGGTTCCCCTCCTCCAGCGGGTGCCCTCCGGGGTGTCCTCCAGAATTATTCCCTTTTCCTGAAGTCTGTCTCTTATAAAATCGGCAACGGCGTAGTTTTTCTCCTCCCTCAATTTCTTTCTGACCTCGAGGAGGATATCCATGATCTCGTCGATCGCGGCCTCGGCTTTTTCCCGGGGTTTGAACCCCAGGACGCCGAGCATAACCAGTATCTCTCCATAAATGGATCTCGCCCGATCGCGGTCACCGGCATCGAGGGACGAATTGGCCTCCCTGATACCCTCGAAGAGCGCCCCCAGGGCTCGGGGGGTGTTGAAGTCATCCTCCATTGCCTCGATGAAAGAGGCCGGTGGTTCGGCCGACGGAGGCTCCGCCGATTCGAATCGGGAGAGGAAGACCTCGATCTTCTCCCAGGCCCTCTGGGCCTGAGTCAGGTTTTCCTCGCTGAATTCAATGGGTGATCTGTAATGAGTCTGCAGCAGATAGAGCCTTATGGCGTTGGGGTCGTATCTCTCGAGGAGATCGGCAATAGCAGTGAACCTTCCAGTCGACTTGGACATTTTCTCCCCGGCGAGTTTCACGTACCCCACGTGGAGCCAGTAATTGACGAAGGGTTTGTCCCTCGCAGCCTCGGCCTGGGCTATCTCGTTCTCGTGATGGGGAAATATCAGGTCTTCGCCGCCGCCGTGGATGTCGAAGGGCTGGCCGAGGTAGTGGGTGGACATGGCTGAGCACTCGATGTGCCATCCCGGCCTTCCCTTACCCCAGGGGGAGTACCAGTAGGGTTCTCCCTCTTTCCATGCTTTCCACAGGGCGAAATCGAAGGGGTTCTTTTTCAGTGGATCGGGTTCCACCCTGGCCCCCGACACCAGCTCTTCCAGCTTTTTCCCCGAGAGCTTTCCGTAACCCCGGAATCTGGTGACGTCGAAATAGACGTTTCCCTCGCGTTCATAAGCTATGCCCTTTTTCTCGAGGAGGGAGACGATCTCTATGATCTCCTGTATGTGCTGGGTGGCTCTGGGATAGAAGGTGGCCCTCTTGAGGTTCATCATATCGGAGGCCCTGAAATATTCCTCGATGTACCTCTCACCTATCTTCCTCCAGTCTACGCCTTCCCGGATGGATTTATCGATGATCTTGTCATCTATGTCGGTGAAGTTCTGCACGTAATTCACCTCATATCCGCTGAATTCGAAAAACCGCCGGACGGCATCGCCCACCACGAAAGCCCTCATGTGACCGAGGTGGGGCCTGTCCTGAACGGTCATGCCGCAGAAATAGATTCCAACATGACCTTCCTTCACGGGTTTGAAAAATTCTTTGTCGCGCTTCAGGGTGTTGTAAATTCTCAACGCCATGGGCTTAAATATAGGCCGTTTCGGTCTTGATTGTCAACTTTCTTTCTGTTAACCTTAAGGGACCAAACTCCGGAGGTATAGATGAAGAAAAACCTCTCGTCGAAGGAAAGGAACTGGCGCTGGGTTGTGGGTTTTCTGCTGATTATAGCCGGTCAGAATTGTGGCGTGAGCTGGCTGCAGGTCCCGCTCGACCTCATCGGCATCGTGGCCCTGCTCGAAGCCTTATTCGGCCGTACTTTTCTCAAAAAAGCCTGAGGAGGACGCGGTGCGGTCCGTCATCTTCATCATCTCGGCCTACTTCATGGGGAGCATCCCCTTCGGGTACATAATAGCTTCCATGTCCAGCGGGATAGATGTACGGAAGGTCGGAAGCGGAAACATAGGCGCCACCAACGTCACCAGGACTGCCGGACCCCTTGCCGGAATTCTCACCATGATACTGGACGTCTTCAAGGGAGCCTTCCCCGCCTTTCTCGCCCTTAAATCCATTTCGCTGGAAGTGGCCTGTGCGGCCGGGTTTGCCGCTTTTCTCGGGCACATAACTTCGCCATATATGGGCTTTCGAGGTGGCAAGGGCGTGGCCACGGCTCTCGGAGTGACGGTCGTCCTCGCGCCGAAGGTCTTTATCGCTGCCGTGCCCGTGGGGCTCTTTCTCTTCTTCATAACCCGGAAGGTCTCGGTCGCATCGCTCACAGGCTCGCTCGCCGGGGCCATCTACGCCGTCGTTCTGCTTCCCCTCCCCGTCAAACTGCTCGCCGTGGCGATGGTGATCCTGATCTTCGTCAGGCACCGTTCCAACATAAAGAGGCTTCTCTCCGGTGAGGAGCCCTCCTTTCATCTCAAGAGATGAGGGTCGGGATACTCGGCGCGGGCAGCTGGGGTATTACCCTCGGCATTCTTCTCCACAGAAAGGGCTATGACGTCATCCTTTACGAGCACAGGGAGGAAAAAGCCGAGTATCTCGAGAGGAGGAAAGAGGACCCCAGGAGGCTTCCGGGCGTCAGGATTCCAGATGAAGTGCACATAACTCCACGGGTGTCGGAGCTTTTCCCCGCCGATTTTCTCGTCTTCGCCGTGCCATCCCAGACGGTTCGCGAGGTGGCGAGGAAAGTCAGAGATTTCAAGCCTTCAAGGGTGATCAGCGCCGTCAAGGGGATCGAGCTCGATTCCCTGAAGAGGATGTCGGAAGTTCTGGAGGAAGAACTCGGTGAGGCTGCCAGGATAGCAGTGCTTTCGGGGCCTTCAATAGCGGTGGAGGTGCTGAGAGGGGATCCGAGCTCGGTGGTGGTGGCCTCGAGGGACCCCGAATACGCGAAAGAGGTCCAGCTTCTCTTTCACAGCGGGAGATTCAGGGTCTACAGGAGCGGTGATGTCGTCGGGGTGGAGCTGGGAGGAGCCTTCAAGAACATCATAGCCATCGGCGCGGGAGCCGTGGACGGAATGGGATTCGGGGTCAACTCCAAGGGAGCCCTGATAACGAGGGGGCTTGCCGAGATTATGAGGCTGGGCGTTAAGATGGGAGCCGATCCCCTCACCTTCTCGGGCCTGGCGGGCGTCGGCGACCTGATCACCACCTGTTTCTCGAAAAATTCCAGGAACAGGCACGTCGGGGAAGAGCTGGGCAAAGGCCGCAAGATAGACGAGATTCTCGCCGAAATGAGTTCCGTGGCCGAAGGGGTCAAAACCGCCGAGGCAGCCTGTATCTTATCGGAGAAGCTGGGCGTGGAGATGCCGCTTACCCACGCCATCTGGAGCCTGATATCGGGGAAAATGGACAGATTTGAGCTGCTCCGAGGCCTTATGGAGCGGGAGCCGAAGGAAGAGATATACTGGACTACTCGAAAAGGAGGTCCTTGAGCTGATCTCCGAATTTTTCCCTCAGGGTTTTGAGCGCTCTTTCCTTTAGCTGACGCACTCTCTCCCTGGAGATGCCCATCCTCTTGCCGATTTCCTCCAGAGTTTTGGGTTTGCCATCGTCAAGTCCGAAGTAAAGGGAGAGGATTTTTCTGTCCCTGGGGGATAGGGTTTCCAGCATTTCCTTTAGCTTCGTGGTCTGCTCATTCTTCTCGTAGGCTTCCTCGGGAGAGGGCAGGGCATCCTGATCGAGGATGTCGAGGAGAGTTCGCTTTTCGTTGTCGGGATAAATTGGGGCATCCAGCGAGATCTCCGTGGTCACGAGCTTGTAGGCCTTTTTGACCTCCTCGGGGTTGAGGCCCAGTTCCTTGGCTATCTCCTCGAAAGTGGGTTCCTCGCCCATTTCCTGGAGAAGGTCGATCTCTTTCTGCCTTATTTTCTTGAGCTTGGCCCTCCTTTCCGACGAGACCTTTATCAGGCGGGACTGTTCGTTCAGAGCCTTCATTATGGCCTGTCTCACCCACCATATGGCGTAGGAAAGGAATCTCACCCTTCGCTTGGGGTCGAAGCGCTGTAACGCCCTGAGCAGACCTATGTTGCCCTCGTTTATGAGGTCGGCAAGGGGCACGCCATAGCCCTGATACCTCTTGGCCATGTTCACGACGAATTTGAGGTGAGCGTAGATAAGTTTTTCCGTAGCTTCTCTGTCGCCCTGCTTTGCCTTTCGTATGAGCTCTTCCTCCTCCTTCGGAGTGAGGGGCTCCATCTTGCTTATCTCCCTCAGGTAGATCTCGAGGGAGCGTTCATCGATGGTGAACGGGAGAGATGTCATAGTAGATTATCGAGCTCCTCCTCGAATTCTTTAAGGGCCCTGTCGATGTCGTCGATCATCTCCAGGATCATCTTGACCCCGGCGAGGTTGAGTCCCCTTTTCTGAGTGAGCAACTTTATAAGCCTCAGCTTCTTCAGGTCGTTCATAGAGTAAAGCCTCGTTTTTTTGTCGGTCCTTCTCGGCACGACAAGGCCCTTCTTTTCGTATATGCGGAGGGTCTGTTCGTGCAAACCCACCAGCCTGGCTGCCACACTTATAACGTATACAGGTTCATCAGGACTGATCTTATTCATTTTACTAGCACCCCCTTTCCTCCGGGATGCTAGTAATATTTATACGGTTCCTCGCGTATTTGTCAAGTTTTCGCAGTCAGGTTGACTAAGATTTGCTTAATGCCATTTTTTGATAAGTTCTTCGTATCTCTCGAGCGGGTAGACTTCCAGCGACCTGATCCAGCGGCTCAACATCTCCACCCTTTCCTTCCTGTCGGCGGGGATGTTGAGGGGCCTTCCCCTTCCGTCGAGAATGATGCCCACGACGCCGCCCTCTATCTCGGCCTCGTGTCTCTTTCCCTTTCCGGCGCCCACGTCGAACCCTTTCTCCGGCTCCATGTATATCTTCGCCTTCTGCCCCACTTCCAGGGGGATCTTCTTTATTTCGCCGTAAAGGAGCGTGTCTTCGATGACGCTGCCGTCGGGCATCTCTATCCTGTACTTCATTATGGGTTTTTCCTGCTTCTCGGTGCCCCTGGGTGCTATGCTGGTCCCGAGCCTGATCAGGCAGTCCCTGTCGAAGACCTCGGTGGCGGCTTCCTCGTGAACCGTTGAGAGGACTCCCAGGTGAGGCATCATGAAAATGGAATCGACGGCGAGCATGGTCACGCCCTCGGGCTGGAAGGCATCGAGCATCATGAGTGCCGACTGAACCCTCCTCGGGGCATGGGAGAGCGCGCCTCCCGAGCCGATTATGAGGTTCAGGGTCATCAGGTTCACCAGGGTCTCTCCCGTCATGGTCTGGAGGAAGGCCTCGGAGATCGTCCTTTCCTGCTGAACTCCTTTCAATCCCACTGCCATGGTTTTATGGTGCTGGAATGCGAGCCTCAGAGCCTCTCGAGCTATGGCCTGTTCTATTATCAGCTCTTCGAGGGTCTGGGGGATGGTCGTGGGCCTGATCATCTTGTTCCTGATCCTGTTCCTCAGCTCAGAGCTCTCTATGTCGAAGGGGACCCATCTCATTATGTTGTCGATACCGGCCTCCACCAGAACATTGGAAATAGAATAGCTCATACCGAGGTTGGCCGAGACCGTTCGGTTGAATATGCCCTGGAAAACGGAGAAGACGTCGGTGGTCGCTCCGCCTATGTCGACGCCGATCACTTCGATGTTTTCCTTCCTGGCGACTTTCTCCACCAGAAGGCCAACCGCTCCGGGCGTGGGCATGATCGGGACGTCGGTCCAGCTCATGAGCTTCTTGTAGCCGGGAGCGTGCTGCATCACGTGTTCCATGAAGAGCTCGTGGATCTTATCCCGCGCCGGTTTCAGGTTCTCCTTCTCCATCACCGGCCTGATGTTGTCCACTATGTAGAGAGCCACTTTGTCCCCGAGGATCTTCTTTATGTCTTCTCTCGCATCCTTATTGCCTGCGTAAATAACGGGGAGCTTGTAACCCACACCGAACCTGGGTTTGGGATCTGCTGCCGCGATGAGCTCTGCCAGCTCTATCACGTGTTTTTTCGTTCCACCGTCGACCCCTCCGGCGAGGAGGATCATATCGGGCCGGAGCCGCCTTATGAGCTCCACCCTCTCGTGAGGCAGCCTGCCGTCGTTGGAGGCTATGACCTCCATGACGATGGCCCCGGCGCCCAGGGCGGCTCTCGCAGCGCTCTCGGCTGTCATCGTCTTTACCACGCCGGCTACCAGCATCTGAAGGCCTCCCCCGGCCGACGATGTGGAGACGTAGATGTCCACTCCCTCTTTCTCGCCCCTGGCAGGCTTTATCAGCTTTTCTCCGTCCAGTATTTTCTTGCCCGTGAGCTCCTCGACCTCCCTTATCGCGTTCAGCACGCCGCGCGTCACGTCCTCAAAAGGCGCCTCGACCGTTGTGGGGGCCTCACCTCTGGCTATCAATCTGAAGCTGTGGTTTAACTTCTCAATGGATATCGCCTTGGTAGTGGTACTCCCACAATCCGTCGCTATAATACTCCTGATTTTTTCCTTATCTATCTTCATGAGAGTCCTCCGATCATGCGAAACTATTTTAAATCCACAGAACCGATATTTTCAAGCCCACGGCGTTTATAGAAATAAACGGCTTTGAGCTGAAGTCAAATAACCAGTTTCCCCTGATAAAAGGGGTTCGATTATAAGGCTCACGGTCTCAGGGATTCCAGTTCATTATGGATTCGGGGCCGACCAATCCTATGCCGTAGTTATCGGGAACTAAAAACTCGGAGGCCACCTCCATCACCTCGTCCAGCGTGATCTCCTCAAACCTCTCGAGCACCTCATCGATGTGAAGAAAATTGAGCTTGTGAAGCTCGTAATTGGCCACCCTCGACATCCTGCTCGAGCTCGACTCCTGTGAAAGGGCGAGGGAACCTCTTACCCTCCCCTTGGCCCTTTTAAGCTCGTCCTCCCTGATCCCGTTCTTGCGTACCTTCTCGAGCTCGTCCAGCAAAACTTTGTAGGCTTTATCGAGATTTCCGGGTTCCAGGGAGAAGTAAACTCCGAAGACGCCGGCGTCCCTGTAAAATTCGAGGAATGAAGTGACCGAATATACCAGGCCCCTTTTCTCCCTGAGCTCGAAGAAGAGCCTGGAGGACATCCCGTAGCCGAGTATGGAATTCAGGATTATGAAGGGATAGCGCCTTTTGTCGCTGTAAGGCGGAATTCTGACGCCGAGAGAAAAATGGACCTGGTTCAGGGCCGGGCGCGATTCTTTGAAAAATCCGGGCTTCGGAAACTCCCCGTTGCTCCAGCGCGTTCCCTCGTTTTTCGGGAAAGAAAATTTCTCGTTTATCATGGCGACGAGCTCCTCGTGATCGATAAATCCAGCAGCCGCTATGAAAGAGTTCTCGGGCGCTATGGCCTCCTTCCACCTCGCCACGATGTCATTCCTGGTTATGGCCTTTATGGTCTCTGGTTTACCAAGGACCTCGCGTGAAAGGGGATGACCCTCGAAGAGAGCCCTGAACAGGAGAAAGAAGACATATTCCTCCGGGGAATCGACGAATTCCCTGTACTCCTCTAATATGACTCCTTTTTCTTTCTGCAATTCCTCTTCAGGGAAAGTAGGGTTGGAGACGAGGTCTCCTATGAGGTCTACTGCCAGCTCGAGGTCTTCGAAGAGAAAACGCGCGTAAACCGATATGAATTCCTTTGCCGTCGCCGCATCGAGACTCCCTCCCCTGTCCTCCAGTTCAGAAGCTATCTGCCTCGCGTCCCTGTTCCTGGTTCCCTTGAAGAGCATGTGTTCCAGAAAATGGGACACTCCGGCGACCTCAGGGTCCTCGTCGCGGGTACCCTGACGCGTGAAATAACCGAGAGATATTGACCTTATGCCCTCCATGCTCTCGGTGGCCACCACGAGCCCGTTATCGAGAACTGTCTTTCTGTAAGTTTTCTTCGCCAAGGAGTACCTCCATTTTTCTTGCAAAGCCCCTGTCCATGAGGAGAAGGATGCCCACGGGCCTCATCCCCAGGGCCCTGCCGAGCTCATCTTTTTTAGAAAATTCCAGGACCTTGAAGCCGTATTTTTTGCCCTCGCTGTGCCAGCGTTCTTTCTCCCGTGCCGAGAGGTCTTCGGCCAGGATGAGAAGTTTGCCGCGGTTTATGTTTCTCCTGACGGCCTGCCTGCCTGCAGCCAGTCTGCCTGCCCTGCGCGCGAGACCGAGAAGATTTAAAGCTTCCTTCATCGCCCGAGGAGCCTGAGAATGTCCATGATCATTATGAGAGCGATGAGAAGAACTATGAAGCCGAAGCCTATCTGCTGTATTATGGACTGTGCCTTCGGGGAGAGCCTCTTCCCCGTCAGGGCCTCTACGCCGTAAACCAGGATGTGACCTCCGTCGAGGGCCGGAAGGGGCAGTATGTTGACCACGAACAGGTTTATCGAGATGAGAGCCAGCAGGATCAGAAGGCTGAAAAAGCCGTAGCTTTGAGTTTCCTCGATCATCTTGCCGATCATTATGGGGCCCCCGACGCTTCTGACCGAGATCCCGCCGCTTATGATCTTGTAAAAGACGTAAAATATGAGAATGGTGGATTCGGCCGTTTTCTCCGCCGATATCCTGACGACTTCCAGAGGATTGAGCCTTATCTCCAGGGAAGCCACTTTTATGCCGATCTTTCCGATTTTGACTTCTTTGCCGTCCTGTAGCTGTGAGGCGGCCTGAGTCCTCACGACCGCCGACATTACCCTGCCGTCCCTTTCCCACTTTATCTCCAGTTCCTCGTCGGGGTGCTTCTGTACGATGTCGACGAGCTGGCTCCAGGTCTCGACTTTCTGGCCGTTGATCTCGAGAATTCGGTCGCCCGGTTTTATGCCCGCCCTGTAAGCAGGCCCGCCTTTGAGGACCTTGCCCACCACAGGGGGGATGTAGGGGACGATGCCGGGATCCTGATCCTTCTCGAGCCTGAGGGTCACCTGCAGGGTCTCGCCCCTCAGGATCGTTATCCTGTTCTCGCCCTCTTTGAGGGAGTTGAAGAACCAGTTCCAGTTCTCAAAGGGTTTGCCTTCGAGGGCTATGAGTGTATCCTTGGGCTGGATTCCCGCCTCATAAGCGGGGCTGTCGGCTATAACTTCTCCCACGACGTTTCCCGGGAAAGTCGTGATTCCGAAGAAGCCGTAAGCAAAGAGGTAGACGGCGAAGCCGAAGACGAGATTGGCCAGGGGTCCTCCCGAGACCACGAGAAGCCTGTGGGAGACGGGTCTGCTCAGGAACTCATCGGGGCCAAAATCCCTTCCCTCCTCAGGTTCTTCTCCCGCCATCTTCACATAGCCCCCGAAGGGGATAGCTGAGAGGACGAACTCGGTGTCCCCGCTCCTCCATTTAAGGAGGGTGGGACCGAAGCCGATTGAAAACTTCAGCACTTTGATGCCCAATTTCCTCGCGGCTATGAAGTGGCCGAACTCGTGGACCAGCACGAGTATGCTGAGAAGGATGAGAGTTTCTATGACGATCATGGCAGGCAATTTTAAAGCAAAAGCTCATAAAATTCAAAAATTTTCGGCCTTTTAACCCCGGCCGTTTCACCGATCGGTTGAAATTTTGGGGAATTTCCCTGAGAATTTCAGCACAGCCTGTAAGGGAGGATTTTATGAGAGGGAAGGAAAAACTTTTCAACGTCGCGGAGCAGATTTTGCGGGCGACAAAAGCCGATGGTGCCGAGGTCCTTATCTTCGCAGAGGACTCAAATCTCACCCGTTACGCCAACTCCGGGATACATCAGAACATGGCCGTTACCGATGTCAACATAGGCGTGAGGATCAGGCTGGGGAAAAGGGCCGGAATTGCCTGGACCAATCGCGACGACAGGGATTCACTTCTCGATCTTGTCCGGACGGCCGAATCGCTCGCGAGTCAGATGCCGGAGGATCCCGATCTCCCGGAGATGTACGGCCCCGTGGAGCTCGACGAGATAGAGGGAGCCTGCGTTGAGGACACCGCGAATTTATCTCCCGAAAAACGCGCTGAAGCAGTTTCGAAGGTGATCGAGATCCTGAATCCATTCAAAGCCTTCGGCGTTTACTCATCGGGGGTTTCGGAGGTCGTCTACGTGAATACCCGGGGGACGCGCTGCTATCACAGAGTTACCGATGCCCATCTCTCGGTTAACGCGATGGGCGACGGCGGATCGGGATGGGCTCAGGCATCTTCGAGGGATGCCCGCTCTATCGACCCCGAGAAGGTCGCCCGCCGTGCGAGGAGAAAGGCAGAGCTCTCCGTGGATCCCATCGATGTGGAGCCTGGCGAGTATACCGTCATTCTCGAGGAGCTGGCTTTTTCCACTCTTCTCGCCTTTATGGGATTTATGGGTTTCTCGGCGAAATCTTATCAGGAGGGGCGTAGCTTTCTTATGGGGAAGCTCGGAGAGAAAGTTTTCAGCGAGCGTCTCACCATTTACGACGACCCCCTCGATGTCAGAGGGTTCCCAGTGGGTTTCGATTTTGAGGGCGTGCCGAAGAAGAAGCTCCTTCTGGTGGATAAAGGGGTCCCGAAGAGCCTCGTTTACGATCTGAAGACCGCTGCCAGAGAGGGGAAGGAGTCCACGGGTCACGCCCTTATGCCCTTTCATTCCTTTCCCTTTCCCGGTCACATGGCTGTGGAACCGGGAGACTTGAGCATAGACGAGATGATAAGGTCCACGGAGAGGGGGATCCTTGTCACGAGGTTTCACTATACGAACGTCGTTGAGCCCAGGGCCTTTGTTTTGACCGGGATGACCCGCGATGGAACGTTCCTGATAGAGAACGGAGCCCTGGTCAAGGGCATTAAGAACCTCAGGTTCACCGACAGCATGCTGGACGCGCTGTCCTCGATCTCGGCTATATCGAGGGACCTGAGCCTCGTGGCGGAGACGAGCTGGTATGGACATCGCTTTCCCAGGGGGTTTCTGGTTCCAGCCATTAAACTCGAGCGGTTCAATTTCACAGGGAAAACGGAATTTTAGGTTGACAGCGTTTTTTAGGGGCGATAATATACCCTTTCAAGGAGGTATTGGGAGATGAAAAAGATAGCGATCCTGATTTTGGCAGGGCAGGCTCTTTGGGCCGTCGATAAGGGGGATCTGGGCTATGATTACCTCAGAATCCCGCCCAGCGTCAACGGCCATCTCTTCATGTATTCGATGGTTGCCTATCCCCACGGCGCCGATATTTTGAACTACAATCCGGCCCTGATGTCCGAAAGGGAAGCCGATTTCGCCGCCTCGAGCTACATTGCCGGCGTGAAGCTCGGTTCTCTTTCCCTCTCTTCCGGCGGGAAATGGGGCCTGAGTCTCTTCTATCTGACCTCGGGAACCATGGACGAGATTGACGAAAATGGGGAGGTTACAGGCAGTTTTTCGACGAGCCACCTTGCCATCGGCGCCGCGCGCAAGGAGAAGCTCAGAGAAAGGATGGACGTGGGCGCGACCTTCAAGCTCCTCTATCAGGGGATCGACGGTTACTCTTCCTTTGCTCTCGCCTTCGATCTGGGCGTTTCCTATCGCCCGGGGCGGGAAGGGCTTACTTTCGGTGCCTCCCTCAGGAACCTGGGCTACGAGGTCAAGCCCTTCGTCGACGAGAGAGCGATGCTGCCGACGGAGCTTTTGCTCGGAGCCGTCTACGAGATAGGGTCCCTTACCCTGGGAGCCGGCATATCCTCTGCGCTGGATCAGCCTTTTGCTCTTTCCCTCACGGGACTATGGTCGCCGTCGCCCTTTCTCGAGGTGGGACTCGGCTACACGACCGAGAGGGGTGATCTGAAGACCGGAGGCGAGAGAGACATCCTGAATGGGCTTTCCGCGGGCTTCAAGGCTTCCGTTAGAGGCGTTCATGTTGGTTACTCCTATACGCCCTTCGGGGATTTTGGAGATATCCATACACTGAGCCTCGGTTACTCTTTCGCCCGTTGACTTTATGGCTTCCAACCGAAGGGTCGTCGTCGAAAACAGAAAAGCCCGCCATGACTATGAAATCCTCGAGACCTACGAGGCGGGCATTGTGCTGAAGGGCAGCGAGGTAAAGTCCATAAGGGAGGGGAAAGTCTCCCTCGTTGACAGCTATGCCACAGTGGAGAACGGAGAGGTTATCCTGCACAACCTGCACATAGCCCCCTACGAAAGCGCATCCCACTTCGGCCACGATCCGAAACGTCCGAGGAAATTGCTGCTCAACAAGTACGAGATCAAAAGGCTCATCGGGAAGGTCAAGGAAAAAGGCCTGACGCTCATTCCCCTCAAGATTTACTTCAAGAAGCATCTCGTCAAGGTGGAACTCGCCCTCGTCAGGGGCAAGAGGAAATACGAGAAGAGGGAAGCTATCAAGAGAAGGATGATCGAAGAGGAGATCCAGAGGGCGTTAAAAAGGGAAAAGAGATGAAGCTTTTTCTTCTCTTCCTTCTTTCCCTTGAATTCCTTACCGTCCCCGTCAGGAAGGTCGGCGAATACGATCTCGTCTCCCTGAATTCCATCAGAAAGTCCTTCGGGTTTCCCGCCCTCAAGGCAGGACGAAAGAGCGGTTTTGTAGCTTACGGCCATAAGGTCTGGATCTATCCCGACGATTCGACCTACAGGGTGGACGGCACCGACTTTCCGACCGACGAGATACTCTTCGATTCAAGCGGGCTTTATCTCTCGGCCGATGTCTGGGCCGATATCCTTTCCAGGGTAACCCCCAGGACCTACTACTGGGATACTGAAAAGAAGAGGTTCATAGTTTCCAGATATCCTCCGAGCGTGAAGGAGGCACGGTTGGACGAGAAGGGCGACACCGTGATATTCGTCCTCAGGTTCAACGGGGATTTAAAGCCCAGGCTCAGAGAGAAAAACGGGGGCCTGTCCATTTCCATAAAGCGGGGCTTTTATCGGGGGCGCTGGAAGTTCAGGGATTCCAGAGGACTTTTTGAAGTCGTCAAAGTTTTTCACACCCTGAAAGGCGTGACCTTCGATATCCGATACGCCGGGGAAATCCGATGGTGGAAGGAGAGCTCTCCCGGGCTTTTGAAGGTTTATTTCGTCGGAGAAGGGGGGAGCAACGCTGCTCCCCTTTCGGGCGAAAAACCGGTGAAGGGGTCGGGGAAGAAGAGAAAGATATCCCTCATAGTGATTGACCCCGGCCACGGCGGCAAAGATCCGGGGGCGATCGGGCCGAGGGGCACTAAGGAGAAGAACATAACCCTTTCCATAGCGAAGAAGCTCAAAAGGATCCTGGAGAAGAAGCTCGGAGTCAGGGTGCTTCTCACCAGAGACAGGGACAGGTTCGTGCCCCTTCTCGAGAGGGCGAAGATAGCCAACAGGGCCGGTGCCGATCTCTTCATATCCATTCACTGCAATTCCGGGAGGAACAGGAAGGCATCGGGGGTGGAGACCTATTTTCTGTCCGAAGCGCGGACCGAGTGGGAGAGGGCCGTGGCTGCTTACGAGAACTCCGCGATCAAGTATGAGATCAAGAACATGGTGGATACAACCGACATTCTGAAATACATCCTCATGGATATGGCTCAAAATGAGTTTCTCCGGGAATCCCAGGACCTCGCGGCTTACATAGAGCAGTCACTGGCGAAGACGCTGAAGAAACCCGACAGGGGAGTGAAGCAGGCCGGCTTTTATGTGCTTTTCGGAGCCTATATGCCAGCAGTTCTGGTGGAGGTGGGCTTTCTTTCCAACAGGAGGGAGGAGAAGCTTTTGGCCTCCAGGAAATACCAGGAGAAAATAGCCTATGGGATCTACCGCGGAATCAAGAAGTTCAAAGAGAAATACGAGCGAGGCCGATAGGCCCATCGGCGTATTTGACTCGGGAATAGGTGGGCTCACTGCTGTCAGGGAGCTGAGGAGAGTTCTTCCGGCAGAGGACATAATATACCTCGGAGACACTGCCAGGGTGCCCTACGGGACGAAATCTGAGGAAACCATCAAACGATTTGCAGAGCAGGATGTTGATTTCCTCCGCCGCTTCGACATAAAGCTTATAGTTGTCGCCTGCAATACCGTTTCCAGCGTTGCCATAGAGCACCTGAGGGCTAAATACAGGGACCTTCCGATTCTCGGTGTGCTCGAGCCGGGCGTCGAGGAGGCCTGCAGGACAGCGGAGAGCGGGAGGATAGGCGTTATAGGAACCATCGCCACCATAGAGAGCCGCCGACACGTCAGGGAGATAAAGAAGAGGGGTGACTTCCAGGTCCTTTGCAGGCCCTGCCCTCTTTTCGTTCCCCTTGCGGAGGAGGGACTGGTAACCGGGCAGATACCTGAGCTGGTGGCCCATATGTATCTCGATGAGCTCAGGGGAAAGGTCGACAGCCTCATTCTGGGGTGTACCCACTACCCCCTTTTGACCGAGACCATCTCGAGGGTCATGGGTCCCGGAGTGAAGTTGATCAACGTCTCCCATGAGGTGGCGCGCAAGGCGAGGGAATATCTCGGCGAGAAGGGATTTCTGCGGGAAAAGGGCAGGGGAAACCTTAGGGTTTATCTCACCGACATTCCTCCCCATTACGAGGAACTCATATACCGTTTTCTCGGGGAGAAGCCCGAATCCGTCGAGAAGGTCGAGCTGGAATTCTGAGGCGGTGACACCCGTGGTTGTGCAAAAAATGCACACTTGACACCTGTAGTTCCCTGACTTATCTAATAGGCAAGAGGGGAGGGATAAAATGATAGGCGAAGTCAGATATGAAGAGCCTTTTCTGTTGAGAAACCTGGCCGTCGTTCCGCTTCTCGGGAACGGACGGGAGGGAAGGTATAACGTGCTGGATGAAGCCCTGGAGGGCGGATTGGCCTCGGTGGAGGATACAGGCGTTGTCGACAGCGTTTATCTTCATTACGCGGGAAACGACCCTCTGTTTATAATGGATGGGGAGGAGATAGTGGGGGCGCTCCAGAACAGGATTGTAAACACGGCCGTTCTGGTGGATCAGCCCATGAGGACCGAGTTGCCCGTGAGTTGCGTGGAGGAGGGGAGATGGAGCGGATCCAGAACCTTCGGGCCGTCCAGATCTTCGGCCTATCCCTCTTTGAGGGCATTGCTCGCCAGCACAGTGACCGATTCTCTCAGGCACGGGGAGAAGCATTATTCCGATCAGAGCGCCATCTGGAGGTCTGTTTCCAGCACGCTCCAGAGCTTCAGGGTCAAGTCGATGACCCAGTCGATGCACGATGTCTATACCAGGCTGGAGGATGACATAAATCGTTATCTCGAGGACCTGGAACTGCCTGGAGATGCAGTCGGTTTTATGGCCTGGGCCGGGGGGAAGTTCATCGGGCTCGACTATTTCGGGAACAGGGAGCTTTTCAGGAAGTTGTCCGATAAGCTTCTGCGGAGTTATGCATTAGAGGCGATGATGAAGGGCCCCACGGGCTTTCCCGAGGAAGTCGAGGTCAATAGAATTCTCTCCACCGTGAGAAGGAGACAGTTTGTGGAATTTCCAGCGGTTAGCGCCGGCACTGAGTACAGGTACAAGGGCAGGGATTTCGTTGGCAGGGCGCTTTTCCGGGGCGAAGGGGAACTTCTGCACCTCGCCTTCTTCCCGGTGCCGAACTGATATGTCCCACGATGAGATTCCCCCGGAGCTTGTGGCCCATCTCGGAGAGGATGGCAGGAGGCTCGTTCAGGAAGCCTATAGCTACGCC
>Ga0190304_1000288_pt1 | contig 23684 bp, 23 predicted proteins | sample 48700712_MG_FD_161670 | JGI IMG/M metagenome (GOLD analysis project Ga0190304, IMG submission 161670) | Hydrothermal vent sediment bacterial communities from Southern Trench, Guaymas Basin, Mexico - 4870-07-1--2_MG | ecosystem: Environmental > Aquatic > Marine > Hydrothermal vents > Sediment ...
TTATGTTTCCTGAGAGCAATCCTGTGAAGTAGAGGATGAGGATTGCTATGAGTAATCCGTATATAGCCTGAGTTTCTGGAAGGACTGAGAAGACCATTCCCTTACCGAACATCTCCTCTTTCTCTGTGACACTGGCTATTGCAGAGGATGCTGCAGTCCCCTGTCCCATTGCTGAGAGTTTTGTAACTCCTACCGCTATCCCCGCACCTATACATCCCAATCCAACAGAAACATTCTCTATTAACTCTCCACTCATTATACCCGAGAAGAATAAGATCAGTATAGCTATTAATAATCCGTATATAGCCTGTGTCTCTGGAAGAATGGAAAAAACCATACTCTTTCCCAGGGTCTCCTCTTTTTCAGATAGAGCAACAATACCAGAGCCTGCTGCTATTCCCTGTCCTATGGCTGAAAATCCAGCGAATCCAACAGCTATCCCTGCACCCATGCATGCCAGTCCTGTAGCAAGAGGAATCTCACTGCTGCCAGAGATCAATCCTGTTTTGACAATTATGAGGACAGCAATCAACAGACCATAGATCCCCTGGGTCTGTGGGAGTGCCTGAAGCATCAGTGCCTTGGAGAATTTGGAGGAGTCCTCTGCCACCACCCTTGCACCCATGCTTCCAGAGATTCCTGTTCCTATTCCTGATCCAAGTCCCGCTCCTCCAACAGCTATCCCTGCTGCTATGGCACAGAGAGCAGCCCCCTCACTGATCACTCGATCACCTCTGTAAGGTTTCTCTCCATCTTAAAAGGAGTAAACCTCTCTCCTCCGCTTTCATAGAACTTTGAAAAGAACTCCACATAATGAAGCCTCAGAGAATGTACAAATGATCCTAAGGCCTCTAAAATGAAATTGAAAAACTGTCCTCCAACAAAAACTAAAAAAGCAAGGATAATACCGATCACAGGAAGATCATAAACCATTCTGGCGACTATATTGACAGTCATCGCTATCCCCGAGGTTGCCAAGGCTAAGGCAAGAATTCTTGCATAGGATAGCCAGTCGCCTAAGAAACCCGTGAAATCGAAGAACGAAAGACCTTTTTTATCATACGCTATCAGAGAAACTCCAATAATAACAGAGACTATCCCTATCCTCACAAGGCCTTCAGATGGTGAGAACCACTGGAAAAACTTTCCTATTAAGATCCCTCCCCCTATCTGTGTGAAGTACCAGCTTACATTCTCAAGTAAAGCGGATCTGTAATCTCTGTTCATAATATTCTTGATCAATCCAAGGGTGATTCCGATATTTAAATGAATTATTCCGATTATCAAAGCCAGTTTCAATACCGCCATAGGATTTTCTAAAGGATTCAGCATGGATGGTATCTTATAACCTGCATACTTGAAGAAATCTCCAAAATAACTTCCCATCAGAGCACCTGAGAATATGGTGGCTACACCACAGACTAAAAGAATATAGGAAAAATCCCTTATACCTTTACTCTTTCTTCCTATTCCTCTGTAAAGTAAGAAAGCGAAAATCGTCTGTAAAACACCATAGAAAACATCTCCAAGCATTGTTGCATAAAAAAGAACATAAAATGGTGCCAGAATAAATGTGGGATCGATCTCTGTATATTTTGGTGTTCCAAACATCTCCACAAGCATCTCAAAGGGTCTTATAATTTTTGGATTTGAAAGCTTAACTGGGGGATTATCTCCATAAAAAACTTCAAAGTGACAGTATTCATCTGTAAGAGTCTCTATCTCTTCCTTTACAGTATTCACGTCAGAATCAGGGAGATATCCTGTAACTACTATAGTTTTTTCAGTTTTTCCAAATTTTGATGGAATATCTGCTCTTTCCTTTCCGATCTTTAATACCTCATGGTATGCACGAAAGATCTTCTCTTTTTCATTTTTTATTTCTCTTATTTTATTTTCACAGGAGAATATATCCTGTCTCAGGGAATCTATGTCCCTTTCAATCCTTTTCAGATTCTCCTTTGGCGTCCCTCTCATGCTTATCTCTATAACATCAACACTTTTCAGAACATTCTGAAGTTTTTCCATTGGTGCTATTACCAGAACATGCTCTCCTTTCCTATAAACTTCTATCTCCTCATCCTTTAACTCTCCCTTTAACTTTCCTATGCAGATATAAACAAACTTACCTCTCCCCAGATACCTCAGATCTATATCAAAATCTATTTTTGAGAGTAATTCTCTTTCACTTTCCAGATACTCCATTTTTTCTTTGTTTTTATTGATTTTTGATGAGAGTTCCTCTATTTTACTGTATGTTTCCTCTATCTCATCGGAATATTCCTCCAAGAATCTCTGAATTTCCGGGAATTTATACTTCTCTTCCTCTTTATAGGTGAGATAATCCCTTAATAGCGTTAATATCTGATCTTTCTTGCTTTTTTGTTCTTTCACCAAGGAAAATGTCTCAAATATTCTCTCTATTTTTGCTAAAAGATAATTTATTTTTTTTGATGACTCCAAGGGGACATCTTTATCCATATCAGCAGTCACAATCTGCATTACTCCCTTTTCATGAAGGTATTTTATGATATCAGACTTATATTCCTCTGTGGAAATAATGAGAATCTTACTCATTCGCTGAGGTAGAAACATCGTTTCACCTTTCTGTTATTTCTCTAATACAGTAATCCAGAGCTTTTCCCCAGTTTTTACTGGCTATTTCTTCTATTTCCTTTATTTTCCTCTCAGTTTCCTTTTTTATTTTTTCAGCAGCTTCCATCCCCTCCTGCTTCTTCTGTTTTTTCAATTGTTCTATCTCAGTTTTAGCCTGTTCTATGGCTCTACTCATGATTTTCTCTGTCTCTTTCTGAATTTTATTCATCTCTACCTCTGTATTTTTTTCGGCTTCCTCTATTCTCCTTTTAGCCTCTTCCTCCACTTCCCTGATTTTTTTAACTGCCTCTTCCACAATATCACTCCATAAACATCTTTTTGACTAATGGCACAACCTTCGTTTTTGCCAGGACGAGAACTCTGTTCCCCTCAGAGATCAGAGTATCTCCTTTTGGTATTGTGAGTTTTCCCTCTCTGTCATATACAGCTATAACTATAAAATCTCTTGGCGATATATCCTTCAGCCTTTTTCCTGCTATGGGTGAGTTCTCACTGACTATCATCTCCAGAATCTCCGCCTGTCCTTTTGCCACTACTGTGAGGTCTATTACATCAGGTCTCATTATAAGCTTTTCTATATGGATCGCTGTTGTGAGTTCAGGAGAAACAACTGCATTGACACCAAGCTTCCTGAAAACATCGGTATTCTCTGGATCTGATGTTCTTGCTATGACAACAGGAACACCGTAATCCTTTGCAAGAAGACATGCCATGAGATTTATCTCATCCCTCTTTGTTAACGCAACCAAAGCATAGGCATCCTCTATATTTGCCTCCTCCAATGCTTTTATAGTGGTCCCATCCTCGTTTAAAACAAGAGCATCTATCTCACTGGCAATGAAATTGGATCTTTCTCTATCTTTCTCTATCACAGTTACCTCGTGTCCTGCTTCTACCAGAAGTTTTGCGAGGTTAAAACCTATTCTTCCTCCTCCAACTACTACTATATACATTTTCTCAACCTAATATCTTTTTTATCATATTTCCATATGCGGGTCTCGTTATGAAAATACCCACAAATATACCTATTATCGTTACTATGGCAAATCCCTTCAGGACACCCAACTGCATGTATGCTAAGGGAGTCATTGCTATCACAGTTGTGGCAGCTGAAGCAAATATAATTGAAAATGCAGCTGCAACTCTCTTTACGAGACTTTTCACAGCTCTTTTCTCCCCTCTCATGACTTCATCTGTGATAATAACTAACTGATCTACACCAGTCCCTAAGGTAGCAATTATACCTCCCAAGGAGGGAAGATCTAACTGATGCCCTATCATCGCTGCCACACCAAGAACAATGAATGTTTCACTGAATCCTGTGATCAGCATTGGAATAACGATCCTTCCTTCTCTGTACCTTATATAAACTATAAATCCAACAGCAATTATAGCAAGAATTATAGCCATAAAGATCTGTTTGAGAAAATTTTTTCCAAGTATTGGATCGATATATCCTTCACTTACGATCACAGGTTTCACAGGTAAAGCACCAGCTCTGAGATGTGTCTCCAGTTCCTTTGCTTTCTCCATTGCTTCCTGATCGCTTCCTCCCATGGTGGCTTCCAGTCCACTGCCACTCCAGACGCCATTTTTTATATCCTGAGCTAAGGAAGAACTCAGAGGAGCTTTGAAAACTTCTTTATTATCGAGATACATGGCTATCGGATGTGCCTCCGGATTATCCACAGCTCCATACTCAATACACATTTTTCTGAACTGATCTGATGCCTCCTTTGTGAGTTCAAAAGGCACCTTCCACTGTCCTGTCATGGTATCTTTGCTGTAGGAACTCACTCTTTTGATCGAAGCTCCAGTACAGATCAGTTTTGTTTCTGTATCATTGATATAGATCTTGATCTCAAACTTTCCTGGTTCTGCCACAAGGTTTCTCGCTTCTTCCAAGGGCATTCCAGCAAGATCTATGAGAATATAATCCTCACCCCATATCCTCACTCTTATATCCTTCAAGCCCACATAATTTAGTTTTGTACTGATGATATTCTTCGTCTGTTTTGTTGTGAATGATGATACTCTATCCTCATAGTTCACCAATGTGGCTCCCACCTCACTCAGATATCCTCTTAATTTTTCCTCAGATTTAGTCTTTATTTCCTCGTCTGTCAATCCTTTTTTCTCCTCATCACTCAAAATGGAGCCTCTGATCTCATATTCAGCTGGCTGTCCTTTTTTCAGAAGTAAAACTTCATAGCCTGTTTTTTTCCCGAGATACACAACCATAGCTCCTTCATCTGTGATACTGAATTTAATTAAATTTCCCTCGAGGGTGGGTGTTCCATATCCCAGCTCCTTTAATTTATCCACAACTGTGGCATTCACGTTTTCAGATGTGAACTCAACAAAATCCTTCCCAGAATTTGAGAGCTTATAATTTTCACCGAGCTCATGCTCAAGGATCTTCTCTTTACTGCTCTGAATATCAACTATGCACCCTTCCAGTTTCAGCTGTATCGTTGATCCACCAACAAAATCAAGACCAAGTCTTAAGTTCGTATTAAGAGTTCCATTTTCGTATCTTGGACTTATGGCAATCAATGATCCCAAGATCGCAAGGATCAGTATGAGAACACGGAGATCCTTTAAAATTCCCAGTTTCATTCTATCTCCTCCTCACTCTAAGTTTCTTCTTAGAGGATTCTTTAAGAAGATACCACTTCAGAAGCCCTGCATTGAACATCCAGGTATTCATAATATCTATAAAAAGCCCTAAGGTCAGCACAGCAGCCATATCTCTCAGAATGGGAGTGTTTTCAGTAACTATAAAAAGAACTATCATGGCAGATATAGTTGTAAAGGTCATTGTGAGACCCGTCCCCATGGCATTTCTTATCTTATCATCTATCTCTCCACGTCTTTTTAGCAATCTTGTTGTCAGGAGAATATCACTATCCACAGAGTAACCTATCATCATAAGAAGAGCGGCTATCGTTCCCAGACTGAGTTTTATATTCAGGAGAGACATCAATGCCGCTGTTACGACTATATCAGCAAATGCTGAAAGCACCACAGCGATTGTTGGATACGGTACTCTGAAAACTATAAACACAACGATCGCCATCCCTATGAACGCATATATCAATGCTTTTACAGCCTGTTTTCTGAGATCACTGCCGAGAGTTGGTCCCATGTACTGGGTACTCACCTTTGCCTCAGGATATTTAGAAAGTATAAAATTTTTTAACTCCACAGAGTCCACAGACGCCGGAGCTTCTACTCTATATTGTGGACCGGATTTTCTTACGGTGATCTCAGAATCATTGAAGTATTTCTGAAGAGCATTCTCAAGAGGTTTTGGATCGAGGGTGACATTCTGTATGTAGGCAGTTGTTCCGCCTTCAAGCTCCATACCATAATCAAGAGGTTTTCCAGAGATGAGATAGTTAGCACTTAGAATCACAATAGCAACTATTAAAACAGCTGAGGGGACTAACATTAATTTTTTATAGGAGTATTTTGTAACATCTACTTTATCCATTATTTTATTGAACATCTCTATCTCTCCTAAAATTTTTATAGTTCCGATTCAGTAGATAGGATATATAAATTTAACGGAGTTCTAAATATGATCACGGAAGGGGAGAATATACTGCTGATCGACAAAAAAGGAAAAAAATACATGATAAAATGTAAGGGAAAGTTCCATTCTCACTACGGTATTCTGGATCTCGATGAGTTGATAGGAAAGGATTATGGAACAAAAATAAAAACTCATAAAGGAGACGAGTTTGTAGTTCTGAAGCCAAACTTTATAGATTACATTGAAAAAATGAGAAAAATGCCACAGATAATACAGCCAAAGGATGCTGCTGTTATTCTGGCAGTTACAGGATTGAATAGGGGGAGCAATGTTGTCGAAGCCGGGATAGGATCAGGTGCTTTAACAATCTTTCTGGCAAATGTTATCTATCCTGGAAAGATCTACTGTTACGAGGTTCGGGAAGATTTCGCAAGGATAGCTGAGAAAAATATTAGGGAATTTAAACTGGATAACGTTTTTATAAAGATAAAGGATATATATGAGGGTATAGAGGAGGAGGATATAGATCTTGTGGCTCTTGACATACCTGAGCCCGAAAAAGTTGTGAAAGATGCCTATGAATCCCTGAAATACGGTGGTTTTGTCTTTGCATACACACCTTCACTTGAACAGATGCTGAGGTTCAGGGAAAAGGCTGAGAAGTATTTTCAGATAAAAACGATGGAATGTATTCTAAGAGAGTACGAATCAAGAAAACTTGGAACAAGACCAAAAACACTTATGATCGGGCATACGGGATTTCTGACATTTGGAAGAAAGATATTTTGATCATCCGTATATCTTCTTGAGATCGATCTTCTTTTCCTTTATTCTGGATTTTTTAAGATTGAGTATGGCTATTGACAGAAGTATTATGGCCAGGAATATATCTATGGGATACCCCCAGTAATCCACGATAAAACCTGAAAGGAAGTTTCCTGTAAGGAGCCCAAAGGAATAGAAAAAATTAAAAGATCCAAATGCTCCTCCTTCTCTGTCTTTTCTGGAGGTTTTTGACATATATGAAAAGGAAGGAATGATGATATAAGACCATGTTATCCCCAGAAGACCATACATGAGAATCACGGGGATTATTGATCCATGGTATATTATCACAATGCTCATAAGAAAAGCCAGGAGTATCCTGCCTATCAGTCCGTATCTGAGAATCCTCAGTGTCCCTTTCTTGTATATATGTCTTCCCGCCTTCTGGTACATAAGAGCAGAGGCTGAGGAATGTATAAAACTGGCAGCAAAACAGAGACTTGAACTTGCACCAAGAAACTTCAGATATGGTACTATCGGAGTCATTAACAGACTTGAAGCCGTAAAAATAAGGAAAGAAGATATCAGAAATGCTTTAACTTTTTTATTTTCAGAAATTCTTATAGCTGGAAGATGTATCAGGTAATTCGGTATATATCTTGCTTTTTCTACTATCTGTGTGAGATATATCCTGAATGTACTTCTATTTATATATATGGGCTTCTGTTTCAGATATTTCTGACCTAAAACAAGAGATATTGCAGCAATAAAACTGTTCATTAAAAATAGATCCGGAATTGAAACAAAAAACAGGGCAATGGAACCAAGTCCCAAGCCTATCACCCACGCCCATCCAGTAATCTTATTAAATCTTCCTATCGCCTCATCCCAGTAAAATTTATTTGTACTTCTGAGTATATAAACAGTGGTGACAGGTATCTCGGCAGCTATGAATACTCCAAAGAATATCTGAATCAGGATTACCTGAGATAGAGTGGTGGCCATTGATAGGAAGAGATATGAAAGGAATGTTCCGGAAAATCCTATCAGTATACATGTTTTTCTTTTTTTGAACTTATCTGATATTTTTCCCCAGAAAATTGTCCCAAACATTGAAAATACAGTATAAAGCCCCATGACAAGTCCCACTTCTTTGGCTCTTCCACCTAGATCTACAATCAAGAGAGGGATAAGAACAGAAGAACATCCCTGCGCTATTTTGAAGGGAATAAAAATATAAAAAAAATTCTGAGATTTCATCAGATCACAAAAATCTTTCTTCTTTTTCTCTTTCGAAGACTGTGAGCTCCCATTTCTCGCCTTCAACAAGTTTTAACTCTGTTTTGCATTCCCCACACTGGATAACTTTACCTTCTCTTGGACGATGTATCTCTATCCAGTATCTGCACACAGGACATTGAAGTTTCATGGCTCTACTCCTTCTCACTTCATTTATAAAGGTTGCGGTTCCAGGTTCTATTGTAGAGTACACCGATAATTATAAATATGAAGATGATAAATGAACAATGGTGAGTAAAATGGCTGTAACTATAAAACTGCTGGCACATTCCGGGTTTGAGATTAAAGGAGGAGGAAAAATCATTTATATTGATCTTGAAGAGCATGCCAGTCCCTCTGAAAAAGGTGATATAGTACTGTCAACGCATTCACACTATGATCACTGCGATCCTGCCCAGATAAAAAAGGTTTCCAGAGAGGATACAGTGATAATAGCTCCTGAGGATTGCATCTCAAAACTCAGCGGAAACGTTAAAGCTCTCAAGCCGGGAGAGGAGACAATGATCGATAATATAAAAATAAAAGCTCTCCATGCATACAATATAAAACGTTTCAGGTCCCCCGGAAATCCCTATCATCCCAAGGGATTTGGAGTTGGATATGTGATAACAGTTGAGGGCAAAAGAATATACCACGCAGGTGACACAGATTTTATTCCTGAGATGAAAGAGCTTAAAGATATAGATGTGGCTCTGCTTCCCACTGGAGATACCTATACAATGGATAACATTGAAGCTGCTGAAGCTGCAATAGCGATAAATCCCAGAATTGCGATACCGATGCACACATGGGGAAAAGATGTAACACCGTTTAAAGAGAAGGTAGAAAAGAACTCCAAGATAAAAGTTGTTGTCCTGAAAGAAGGAGAGGAGTACACCTTAGAATAAAGTTAACATTGAATCCCTGATAAGTATAAAACAAACATTTATAAAATAAATTTTCTTAGAATTTTTATGAAGATAATCTCTTTCACTGACGATTATGCCAGAAAAATTGTTGAAATGAATGAAAGAAGTCAGGAGGGATGGCCTACTGGATTGGATGAAGTAATTATAGATGAAAGGGATATAATAGAATGGTATCATGAATCAAAGTATATAGACTGGTATCTGGTGGAGGAGGATAATAAAATAGTTGGAATCTGCACTGTTATTGAGGAGGATAAAGATACCGTGCATCTTGGGTTTTTAAACGTTGATCCATCATATCATGGGAGAGGATTTGGAAAAGCTCTTGTAAAGAGATGTGTGGAAAAAAGTATAGAATTGGGATATAAAAAGGTAACTCTGGAAACATGGGCAGGGAATATGAAAGCTATCCCGGTATACAAGAAATGTGGATTCTTCTGGATCCCTGATACAGATGTGAAGATGGTGAGTTTTATACCTCTTGTTGCTAAATTAGAAAAGGACTGGTATAATTCTCTTCAAAGAAAAATAGAAGTTAAAGAAGATGAATACGAGAAGTTTGGAGAAAAAATCTGGAGTTATAAGTTCAAAGATCTTAAAGTTTACATAGATTCTGAGAACTCATCCATCTGTGGTATTGAAAAAAAGAACTTCAAAGCTTTAATATATTCAGAAAACTCTAAAATAATCCTTGATCTTGATTTTAAAGGTTATATAATTTTTTATGATGAAAAAATAGAGATTGATGGAAAAAGAAAGATAGAAAGAGAAACTGAAAAAGATAAAGAATCTGTGTATGTGATCTGCAATGGAGAAACAATAAAATTAGAGTGCAAAGTTGTTAAGAAAGAGATCAACGTTTCTTCGTATCCCGAGAATCTCCATTTCAATAAAAGAAAATCAGAGTTTTATCTCATAATTGAAAACAAAAAAGAGGACCTGGAAATAAATATAAAATCAGAAATATTTTCAAAAAAAGTTTATATAAAGAAAGGAGAGAAAAAAGGAGTTAAAATAGATCTGAATTTTCCAAAAGAGGGAATATACCCTGTGGAAGTGGGAGAAAAGAGATTGTATCTAAGATATGTTGAGGATTTTCTTGTTCATGAAGAGGATGAAAAAATTTATATTGATAATGATAAGTTTTCCTGCCAGATAGAACTCAAAGGAGGAAAACTAACTTTTTATGATAACGAAAGAATATTTGAAATAGAGGAAAAGATCATAGGGTATCCTCCTTCCAAAATAAAAAATTCAAAATTTAAATATGCAATAGAAGGAAAAAAAGTAAAATTTTATATAGAAGAGTTTTCAAAAGAAATAGAACTTAAGGATTCTTTAAAAATAAAATACAAAACAAATGTCCCCATGAAAACAAGAATAGTCCCAAAAGATTTTAATAAAATGATTCTGCCCGCTGAAAAGATAGTAAGAATAAATAGCAGAGAAGTGGATTTTGGAGCTTTTAAAAAACTAAAAGAGAACTGGATAAACTATGAAAATAAGAATGATAATCTTTATATAAAGTGGGAAAACTCCAAAAGAGTTAAAACTTCAAAGTGGCGATCTGAGATAGTTTTTGAAAAAGATAATACAATAACTCTTTCCTATTTGAAGAAAAATCTCCCTGAATCCAAGGATTGGTTTGATGTAGAGACAAGACCCAAGATTGTAGAAGATAATTTTGAAGTTTCGATAAAGAACCTTATAAATAAAAAAGTTAGTGGAAAACTGATATACGATAGGATATATAATTTTGTTTTGAGCTATAATGAAGAATTCAAGAAAAAATTTTCAGTGGGAGTGGAAAGAAAGATAAAGATATTTACAGACAGATTTGATATAGAAAAAGAGATCTTTCTACTGGGTGACGGGAAAATAGATTTCAAAGTATCGCCTGAACATGCTGGTTCTATATACAGCCTGAAAAAAGATGGGAAAGAAGTGTTATTCTCCACCTATCCATCTCCTAAGGAATTTATATGGTTTAATCCCTTCTATGGTGGAATATTTCCAATAGTGGTGAAAAAAAGATGGCAGATACTTCCTTTAGAAAAAGAAAAATTTTCAATGGAAAAAATAAAGGATGGATATAAACTCCACACCAACATAGACAATGAAAAGCTGAAAAATATATTTCTGGAATGTTTTTACATAAAAAAAGGAGATATCTTAATTCCAAAAATTAGAGTGAAAAATAATGCTTCATTTCCTCAGAAACTTTACTTCGGATTCGGCATTTATCTAAAAACGAAAAATCCAAAACTGTGGTACATGGATAATGGAATTAAAAATAGAAAAAGTACACTTTTCGAGTTCTCCACTGAGACTGACTGGGGATGTATAGAGAACAGAGATCAGTTTATCACCTGTGTGGGGAATATTACCGCTGTATCTTATGGTAGATATGGGATGCATTTCATAACAAAAAAAGAATCAGTCCTATTTCCAGATAACTGTGAGGAGAATGGTGTTGTTCTAAGAGTATGCGACAATCTTGAGGAAGCTAAGGAGCTTTATCTTTTAAAAGACTCAGATATGCAAGACTTGCTTTCAGATCTCTGAGAGTTTTCATCTCCAGGGTCATCGGTCTCTTTTCATTTTTTATGATACTGAAATCTATACTTCCTTTTCCCAGTGGCAAATGAGAATCATTTTCACCGTTATTATCATGAAGATGAAAAAGAACTATATCTTCCCCCAGAACTCTTATAGCTTCTTTTAAATCAATTTTCCATGTATTTGCATGCCCAAGATCAAACACACATTTTAAAAAATCAGAGTTTATCTCTTCCTTCAATCTGATATAATCCTCGGGATATCTTATCAGAACTCTATCTCTTTTTTTCTGTGAGTTCTCAACTCCTATGACTATACTGTACTCCTCACCTTTCTTCAATAACTCATTGATAGATTTCCTTAAAGATCTCCATGCTTTTTTCAGATAAACTTCACCAAGGTTATGAGTTAAATGTCCAGCATGAACGACAAATATCTCTGTATTTATGTCCTTTTTGTAGATAAAATCTATTGTCTTTTTTAGAGTTTTTACACTCGCCTTTCTTATTAGATTGTTTAAAGAGGCAAGATTTATATCATATATTGGTGAATGAACAACTGTAAACTCAAAATCAGATTTTATATCCTCTATGATCAGATCGGATCTTATCTCTACAAAATCCAAGCCAAGCCTTCTGAACTCCTCTATGGATCTGTTCAGAGGAAGATCTATCATTGTACTTGCACCGATCATTTCAATGCCCTCTTTACCACAAAAAATCTTAAAATGGTTTTTAAATTTGTTAAAACAGCTATTATTATCAGAGAGTAATAAACTCTATTCAATAAGCTGAATAAAAAGATTATAAACAATCTAAAATCCCTCGTTATTGGGATGTATCTCAAAAATCCTTCATTATCAAACTTGTATTCTTTTCCTGTCAATGCCTTAAACTTCTCCCTTCCAAGCATCGACATGGGATTCCCCATGAGCGCGAATAATCCAACGACCACCATACTTAGATTACCATCATCCAGATAAAGACGTATAGTTATGGAGATTATGATCAGAGCATCTGCATATCTATCAAGGATAGAATCGAAGTAAGCTCCAAACTTTGTCTGCATATTCTTCATTCTTGCGATCTCACCATCCACTCCATCGATTATGGATGTCAACTGTGTCAGGATACCTCCTAGAATGATATGTCCTTTCAGAAACATGAATGCTGCTGACAATGCTATAAGAAAAGTGATAACAGAGATTTGATTTGGTGTTATCTCTGTGTTAAGAAGAATTTTAGAGATTCTTATAGATACTTTTCTATTTATATGTCTGGAAATTATCCCATCCGTAGGTTTTGACAAGTTCATAAAGCATCCTTAAATCCTTTTCTGTATCAATATCTATCCAGAAGTTGCCTGTTATGTCGTATGCATAAAGGTTTCCTTCTGATGATAATTTTTTCATGGCACTGTTCACTGTTTTCTCTATGCCTGTATTTTCTTTCAGTACATCAAAGATGTATGGAGTCGTAAGAAAGACCCCGCAATCCACAGCGTTGTAGTAGGAGATCTCTTTACCTATATCGAGGATTCTATCTTTTTCAATATATACCTTTGTAGCCTCCTCCAGTTCCGAGACATTTTTTAGGTCTTTATCCACACAGAGATAACATTCCTGTGGATCCAGATCTATAAAATCCCTCAGAAAACCAGGATTGAAAACATGATCACTCATTAAAAGAAGGAACTTATCCTCTTTTTTCAGATACTTTTCAGATCTGAGAACTGATATTCCATTGCCCTCTCTCCAGTCAGAGTTGTGTATAAAAGATATATTCCATTCATAATTCTTCTTCACATAACGTTTTACCTTTTCTCCATAGTACCCTGTAACTATAAAGATATCCATCCCCAAGGAGATCAGGGGATCAAGAATCAAATCTATTATTTTTCTCTCTCCAACATTCAACAATGTTTTCGGAACTTTTGAAGTCAAGGGTCTCAACCTTGTACTTCCTCCAGCAGCGATAATCAAAGCCTTCATTTGATCACCTCTTGGAGGGGATAAAAATGTCATTTTGATACAGTGAAGTTTTGCCCATCACACTAACACAGGATATCATCGTTCGGGAATCCTCTCTCAATCTGCTACTCTCATGTGGGGCTTTTCTGTGCTACACTTTTCTGCATTCACGGATCATGCAGTGGGAATATAGCACAGTTTCACCCTTGGTTTGCTCTGATTATCACGGATCAAATCAGTCCTCGCCCAAGGGTAATATAATTACGATGAGAAACTTTAAAAACTTTACTTCAGATCGTTGATAAAGGAGGTCTTGAGATGAATGAGAAATACTGGAATCCAAAAATAGAAACTATGAAACTTGATGAGCTTAAAAAACTTCAGCTGGAAAGATTAAAAGCTGTCATAAAAAGAGCTTACGAAAACAATGAAGTATATCGCAGAAGATTTAAAGATGCTGGATTGAAGCCTGAGGATATAAAAACCTTAGATGATATACAGAAAGTTCCATTTCTGACAAAGGACGAACTGAGAAAATATTATCCCTTCGGCCTTGTGTGTGTCCCGATGGATGAAGTTGTTGAACTGCACGCTTCTTCAGGAACAACAGGAAAACCTGTTGTGGGAACATACACAAAAAACGATCTTGGGGTATGGAGTGAGGTAATGGCAAGGATAATGTACACTGCAGGGATAAGAAAGAAAGATAGATTCCAGAATGCTTTTGGATATGGATTATTCACAGGTGCCCATGGATTTGAGAAAGGCGCCCAGAAAATTGGAGCTCTGGTGATCCCGACATCCAGTGGGAATACTCTGAGACAGTTGCAGTTAATGAAGGACTTTGAAACAACTGCCCTTGGATGTACACCAAGTTATGCTGCATATATGGCTGAGGTGGCAGAGAAGGAGGGATATGACATAGAAAAGGATTTCAAACTGAAGGTGGCAATGTGTGGAGCAGAAGCATGGTCAGACGAGATGAAAAGGAAGATAGAGGAGAAATGGGGAATCTCGACATTTGATAACTATGGACTCACAGAGATCATAGGTCCGGGTGTATCTGTGGAGTGTGAGGAGCATGATGGTCTTCATATAAATGTGGATCACTTTTATGTAGAGGTAATAGATCCGAAAACGGGAGAAGTTTTAGAGCCTGGAGAAAAGGGAGAACTCGTATTCACAACGTTAACAAAGGAGGCATTTCCATCTATAAGGTTCAGGACAAAGGATCTATCCATTCTAATAGAGGATGAATGCAGCTGTGGAAGAACACTTCCAAGACATGTGAGACTCCTGGGAAGAGCTGACGATATGATGAAAGTAAGAGGAGTGATTGTATTCCCGAAGCAGATTGAAGAAGCGATTATGAAAGTGGAAGGAACAAGCGAGAACTACCAGATCATAAAGTATAAATCAGGCGTAATGACACAGCTTAAGGTAAAAGTTGAGCCTGATCCAGGCTTTAAAGGCGATAAAAACGATCTTGCAAAGAGGATTCAGGATCAGATCTATGGAATTCTGAATCTTAAAGTGGGTGTAGAGATAGTGAACATAGGAGATATTCCGAGATCTACAGGAAAGGCGAAGAGAGTCATTGAAGAATAAAAAATAAAAAATTAAAGGGGCAATACATCTCTGCCCCATGTTTCATTTATTACTATCGCGGCTGAGGTATACAGTGCGGAAACTGCGCAGAGGATCCCTTCGTATCCTGCTATCTTGTGTATCGTAGTATTGAACTCACCTGCAGCAAGCAAAAAGAACAGTATTGTGAGCGTTATAAATACTGTCTGCAACGTTCTTGTCAGTTTCAATGTTCCTACGAACATATAGGCTGTAAAGATACCCCATGCTATGAGGAAAACAGCCATTCCCTCCTTCGGTACGGAAGCAATTGTTCCATTGTTCTCAAGGAGTACCATTGTTCCTAAGGCGATCCAGAAAGCACCGAACGATGAAAATGCCGTGGATCCGAAGGTATTTCCCTTTTTGAACTCCCACATTCCTGCCACAAACTGCGCCATTCCTCCATAAAATATCCCGAGGGGAAGAACCATGCCGAGACTCTCTGCAGGAATTATCCCTGCATTTACTATATTTAAAACTAAGGTGGTCAGGCCGAATGCCGCCAGTCCTAATGGTGCCGGATTTGCTATCTTTTCTTCCATTTACTACCCTCCTTTATTGTGTTATCATCTTTTCCTATTATCGATATTTAAAGGTAATGTTGCATGAAGATGATGATACCCTTACAGATCATTTAAAAATCTTCTTTACAGATCACATCTAATCTAACTATCAAAGGTGAAAAACATGGAACCACACTTAATAGGAGAAACGGCTGCTCTATCCACATCCATGCTATGGACAGTGAGCTCAATCCTTCTCTCATCTGCAGGAAAAAGGATTGGTGTACTGAGCGTCAATGCAATCAGGATAAGTATTGCTGTCTTGCTGATAGGTACTGCACACCTCATAATCTTTGGAACTTTTCTTCCCATGGCAACAAGACCACAGTGGATTTATCTCAGTCTCAGTGGATTTCTGGGACTTGCGATCGGCGATTTAGGATATCTGGGTTCGCTTGTTCTTATAGGCCCAAGAAAAGGTGTTCTTCTCGCATCAATGGCCCCGATATTCTCCACCATCTCTGCTTATTTTATTCTTGGTGAAATACTGGGACCATGGACATTATCAGGTATATTTCTCACCCTTTTAGGAATTATCATAGTGATCATGGAGAAGAAGAGTAACACAGGAAATATATCTGAAGGTAACAGGATTCTGGGAGTATTTTCTGGATTGATAGGTGCTATCGGTCAGGGAGTTGGGCTTACTCTCTCCAAGTATGGAATGGTGAATATAGAATCCACACCTCTTAATCCTCTCTCAGCTGCCCTTATCAGAATGATCTCAGCTGTTTTCATTATCTGGATTGTTTTTGTTATTTTTAAGAAACCATTTTCTGTGATAAGAGATAAAAAAGCTATGATGTTAACTACAGGAGGAGCGGTAACAGGACCATTCCTTGGTGTATGGCTTTCGATGATCGCAGTTACATATACCGTAGCAGGTGTTGCTTCCACACTGATGTCCTTGATGCCAGTACTCATCATTCCTGTTGTATGGATTCTCTATAAAGAGAAAACAAATCTACGGGGGATTCTTGGTGCATTGATCGCAGTGATAGGTGTTGCGATCCTGTTCATGTAGTTATCTCTCTGTGAATATAAGATAGAAAAATACGAATAAAGCCACTATCAAAAAGAAAAGAAGATATGATGCAGGTAGCTCTGGAAAATAGGATGAGATGAAATAAAAGACAAAAGGTACTATAAGAGATATGGAGAAAGCAAAAAATATTTCCTCTGGATAGAAATTCTCCAGATAAAAATTATGGAATTCCATATATGCCAAGATAAGAAAAGAAATTAGAATAATATGGATTATCTGTGGATCTTTTGAGAAGATTATATAAAAAACTAAAAAAAGAATAGAAAAAAGGGAAATTTCAAATCTCTTTATGAATATGGTAAGAGAACATATACCTGCGATCAGTATAAAATAAGGATTTTTTGTGATATAAATGGAATATACTGTAAGAAATGCCAGGAAAAGGAGATGTATATATTTCTTCATAGTATCTCCTCCAGAGCAGTTCTCAGAGGTATCTCAGTCTTCCAGTCCACAATCTTAGCATATCTCTTCAGCTCTGTAAGAATATTTTTTCTCTCCATCTCAAGAACCTTATAGGCAATCTCATTCTCTTTTGTTTTTTCCAATCCTGTATATTCAATTGAAAACAATGAGGGTGTTATTACCAGAACTTCATATCTGTAGCTTCTCAGGACTCTCACAGCATCGAGAGCTTTATCATCGATCATTGGTGAAATGAAGATCACCTTTGCCCTTGGAGGAAAGAATCTTCTGCCATAATTATCTACCTGACCCACTATGTTCATTCTCTTCTTTGCCTCTGCCTTACACAGAAAATCAACAGCTTTAAAAAAATGAGTTCTTCCATAATCTGGCTTCAGGTAATACCCAACATCACTGCATATTAGAACTCCGAAGGGTATACCTTCTTTCAGGGCATAATAAAGGACAGAAACAGCTGCTCTTATAACATAATCCACTGCCTTTTTTCCCTCTATTGGTGTATCCAGTACAAGTATAAAATCCACCTTTTTCTCACTTTCATATTCATTTGACATCAATTTTCCAAATCTGGCTGTGGATTTCCAGTTTATTATCTTGAAAGGATCACCGGGAACATAATTCCTTATAGCATGAAACTCAGTACTTTCTCCACTTCTCGGAGAGGGAAATACTCCAGAAATAACTTTATACCCTTTAACATTCATTTTTAATCTTATATCCTCTATTTTTGGAAGACCAAGAATATAGTCCATTGTTTTGAATTTTTTTCTTTTATAAAAGAAAGAAAATGGGTCTTTAATTTCGGCTATAATATCCTGAAATATGTAAATATCTCTTTTTATGTTGATTTTGTACTCGCATATTTTTTCATTTTTTACATAAAATGTGAAGATCTTGAGGACATTATTGTATCTCTCCCATATTTTCAGGAGATTTTTTTTGTCAGAATGTATTTTTAACTTTATAGTTGTTGTCTCTCCTTCTATATATCTTCTTTTATCAATCTCCCTTTCTATAGTGAAATTTGTATCTTTAAAAGCAATATAATACCAAGAATAAAAAATTAAGATAAGAAAGGGATAAACAGAGTATAAAATCCAAAATTTTAGAGTTATGATGGATAGAGCCACCATGAAAAATATAATTGACAAGGTATAAAGAAATTTGGATGTATACCCTATCTTATCCATAAGATCACTTAAATTTTGGCACCTCTACTGTTTCCATGATATTTTTTATTATGTCCTCCTGGGTTATCTTTGTATACCAGAGATCTCTTCTTAAAATTATTCTGTGAGCCAGAGCTGGTATTGCCAGATCCTTTATATCATCGGGGATAACATAATCTCTTCCTCTCAGTACAGCTAACGCCTTTGAAAGTTTCATCAATGCCAGAGAGCCACGTGGAGAAGCTCCAACCTCAGTATCCTTTACCTCCCTTGTTCTGGAGACTAAATTCACGATATATTCAAGAACAGATTCGCTTATGTAAACATCCTCTATGGTTCTCTGCATCTTTATAATATCCTCTTTAGCCACAATTTTTTCAAGTGTGAACTTATCAGCTTTTCTCTTTATTCTTCTGTTCAGGATCTCGATCTCATCAGATTTTTCAGGATACCCCACACTGAACCTCATTATAAATCTATCAATCTGCGCCTCAGGAAGAGGATATGTTCCCTCAAGCTCTATAGGATTCTGGGTTGCTATAACAAAAAAAGGTGATTCAGCGGGATAAGTTTCACCTTCAATCGTTATCTGTCTCTCCTCCATGACCTCAAGTAAAGCCGACTGTGTTTTTGGTGGTGCTCTGTTGATCTCATCTGCGAGAACTATATTTGCAAAAATGGGACCTTTCTGAAATACAAATCTATCTTTTTTGAATATATTAACCCCCAGAATATCTGCTGGGAGTAAATCCGGTGTGAACTGTATCCTTGAAAACTTCAGATCCATCACCATTGAGAATGATCTTGCCATCATCGTTTTTGCTAGACCCGGAAGATCTTCAATAAGAATATGTCCGTTGGCCAAAATCCCAACTAAAAAAAGTTCCAGAACGTTCTTTTTACCTATGATGACCTTTGAGATCTCTCTGATTATGCTCTCTCCTAACTCACTCACTTCTCCTGTATCCATAATATCCCTCCTCTATTTCACTTATAATATTTTCAACTGCATTTAAATACTTCTCTCCATTCAACTCCCTCATGCTTTTAATTTTTTCCATAAACTCTTTCTCAAGAAGTTTTTTGGCTTCGAACAGACTGATACCCATTCTTTTTGATACCCTCATTGCATACATCTCAACGATCTTATTCTCCACAATATCCTTAGAAAGTTTATATCCTTCAGAAGCTCTTTTCAGTATCTCTGCAAAGTTTTTTGTATGGTTCCTTATTTCGATATCTTTTTGTTTTTTTATCTCTATTGAACTTAAATTTTCAGAATACATTGTAAAAATAGCGGAAAAAAGAAAAAAACAACTGAAAAGCAAATAAATCCACTTCCAGAAAAAAGATCTCAGGAAACCACCATAAAGAAGCACGGAAATGAAGGCAATGTAAAGAATTATCATTACTTTGAGAATTCTGTATCTCCCTTCAACCTCCACATACTCCCTGTAACCTTTTATGTACAGGACATCCCTACCCCATTTCCTGAGTTCTATGATCCAGAAGTCTTCAGGCATACTCTGACACCATCCTTTTTATGTTCTCATACAACTCTTCTGCTCTTTTAACATCCTTTTCATTTATATTTTCTGGGCTGTACTTGGATTTCTCAAATAATTTTGTAAGCTCTGTAAAGTTTTTTATTATATTCTCCCTTTCTTTCTTTTCAACGATGTTTTCAATCTCCCAGTGAGTGAATGAGTCCTTATAAGGTATACCTTTTTTATTCAGGAGTAATACCGCTTTTTTATAGTACTCTATCACAGCCTCATTCTTCGGGATTTCTATTTCAGTATAGAGTTTTTTTGCTTCAGAAAATTCTTTTTTGCTTTTCATCTTCATTCCTGATCTTACAATCAGAAAAAAGAATAATACACCACCAAGAAATAAAAAAACTTCCTTTGGAATGGTTTCTGTTTCTGTTCTTGCATTCCTCTCTATCTCTTCTATATCTGCAGGAATTTTTCTATTCTGAACGGCTTTTCCTGATTCTTCATCCGCAATCTCAGGCTTTTCCTTCTCAGGCTCTATGGGCATATAGTGACTTATCAGAAACATCACCATAAGACCTATTGCAGTTATTATTGTGACTTTAAAACTGTGTTTTGGAGATTTTACAGGCCCCTGAAAAACTATACGGAAAATGTATATGAAAAGGATAACAAACACAATTATAACACCAAGAAGAAGAAAACCAAGGAAAGTTTTTTCTCCGGAAGATGCTTTTTCCTGGTCATAAAAAACAGGATACAACTTTGTTGTGAAGGCCAGTGCTAAGAGCAGTATCAGGAATACAGGAATTACTTTCTTCGTTTTAACACCTCTCTGAACTTTTTTGCAGTTTCTTCTGGACTCTCAAAGATCAGACTTTCCTGAAGAATCTTCAGGAGGTACCATATATCATTTGTGTAGTATTGTTTAAAATTCTGTCTTGAAATTATTTTTATTCCACAATAAAGGTTATCCTTTCCATTTAAAGCTCCAGAATAGATCATGAAATTAAAGGATGAAAGCCCTTCTTCATAATAAAACTTCAGTACCTCTGTGAGAAGATGAGAAATATCCTTTATATCATTTTCCTTTAGTTCTAAAAGAGATCTTTTCCTTATAACTCCATCTATCTCTTTATTGCCGAGAGGCGCAAAGGGAGTGTATAGCTCCATGGATCCAAACTTACCGATGTATCTATCTCTCTCTTTCAGGATATCATCAATTATGTTAACTCCATTTTCTCTATGATATTTTTCACTGTTCTCTATCATTCTTTTCAATACCCTGAAAGGCACTTTTGATGAGAGAACATGCATATGTGGGTGAACTATGGAAGCTCCTGCTTGAGGAAGATAATTTCCTCCGAGGACACCGTATTCTATCTTTTTCTCTTTAAACCTTTTTTCAAGGTACTTCAGTCCCAGTGAGATTCCATTCTCAAATATCTCTGGAGTGAACTCATTTAAATCCAGAAAATGCTTTTTTGTGAGAACTATCACCACAGAGTCATGGAAAGCAGCGTATAGATTTGGAAACAATACTGCTTCTCCCCTTTTGAGATTTTCAAACTCTAAAAATCTTGCTGCTGAAGTTTCAAGTTTTTCTGGACAGAAAAAGCATGATTCTTTTGTTTTCTCTGCAAATTTTCTTAAAGCTTCTCTATCTGTAGATCCATAAAATATCTTTGCTTTTTCAGCTGTTGCGGGATTGAAAATACATGTTGTTCCCGTTAAGGGATCTTCTCTGTACTCTATTATCTGTGTATCCCTTTCCATATTCTTCATTGGATTTAAAAACTCAAACTTTTCTTTAACTACCTTCAACTTCATTTTTATCCACCCCGAGAAGTACTTTCTCCCATACTTCATTCCAGTCCACTACTGTCTCCACACATCCCGTTGTTTTCAATGATACACCCTGAACTGGTATTTTAGCTTTTTCACATATTCTCATACCTTCAAAAAGATCGTTAAAACAGGCTATTCCCAGTACAGCTTTTGGGTTAGCACTTTTCAATACCCTCTTTACAAAGGTTCCTCCAGGAAGGATGAATATTCTGTATCCAAGCTTTTCTGTTTTTTCTTTGAATTCTTTTATATAACACAGACCACAGCCGATACATTCTATACCGTTCACAGGGGACAGCTTTCCTGGACATTTCACAGACCTCAGACACTGAGGTAAGACTATAACTCTGTTTTTTGGAGAGATTTTTTTAAAACGCTCCATATTTATAGAATTCTTGACATCCACCACAATAGAGTTGAAATAATCTGGATTCATCCCTATTTTTTCTACTATAAACCGTATAGGAGAGTAAAACGCATCTATCAATCCAGAAAATATACCGGGGAGAGGGTATTTTCCAGTTTTATAAGAGATTATAAAGAGAAGTACACCAGATATTATCATAAGAAAAAGTAGAATTATTATCACAACAGTAATCTTTCCTATAATTTCAAAACCAAGAATCATAAAGCTTATAAAATGTATCACCTATAAAAAGATTATGAAAGCTGTCGGGATAGTTGGATATAAAAAATCCGGAAAAACTTCATTGATTCTTAAGATTGCAGAAAAAATGAGTAAAAATTATAAGGTGGGAATAATAAAACATGCAGAAAAATTTGATGAAAAGGAGAGTGATACAAAGAAATTTTCTGAGAAATATATGACTGGATATGTATCTGAAAGGAAATCTGGCATAATATTCCCTGAAAAAAAATCTCTTGAGGATATAATTTCATATTTAAATGTAGATATTCTTCTGATAGAGGGTTTTAAAAATAATAGAAGTTTTCCAAAGATAACATGTGGAGAATATAAGGATGATCTTGCAATAGCATCTGATAAAGATAGTATAGACGATATCATCATGAAAATAGAAAAATATGGTTTCAAACTTCCAAATATCAACTGTGGAAGATGCGGATACACATGTGAGAAGATGGCTTCGAGGATAATAAAAGGTGAAGCTTCTGTAAAGGACTGTCAGATGCTGAACGAGACAGAGATAAGAATAAATGGTAGAAAGATAAATCTGAATAGGTTCGTGAGTAACCTTATAAAAAATGTTATAATATCCATTATAAAATCCCTGAAAGAAACTGAAAAGGGAGCTATAGAGATAAAGATAAAAGAATAAATTATATTGACCTTATCACAATCTCTACAGCTTTTTCCATTGTTTTTAGGCTCATGGAGGGAAGATCCCTGTCCAGAACCTGTTCTGGAATATAGGGGAGATGTACAAATCCCGCTTTTATACTTAAATCTCTGTATTTCAGATAGTGAAGAGTATAATACATAACATAGTTGCAGAAGTATGTACCCGCAGAGTTGGAGATCCTGGCAGGAATATTATTCTTGTGAAGCTCTTCCAGTATGCTTTCCAGGGGAAGATGAGAAAAATAGGCATCGGCTCCATCAACAAAGATCTTTTTGTTCTCTGGAGAGAGATTTATGGCTATCCTCTCCAAGCATATCTGGTTTCTCCCTCCGGCAAGACCAAGACTGAGAATATATCTGGGAGCAACATTCTCTATTTCTCTCCAGATTATCTCACCACAGCTGAAATTAACAGGCAATACCTGAGAGATCACCTTTTTTCCGCCTATATTTCTCCCATGCATCTTTTTCACAATTATCTCTGAGGGATTTATTTTTTCCTTCCCGAAGGGTTCAAATCCTGTAAGTAAAAG
>Ga0190304_1000289_pt1 | contig 23641 bp, 20 predicted proteins | sample 48700712_MG_FD_161670 | JGI IMG/M metagenome (GOLD analysis project Ga0190304, IMG submission 161670) | Hydrothermal vent sediment bacterial communities from Southern Trench, Guaymas Basin, Mexico - 4870-07-1--2_MG | ecosystem: Environmental > Aquatic > Marine > Hydrothermal vents > Sediment ...
CATGTTTTCTTGTGCCCGGGGCTGAGGCAGTTGTCACAACAATTGTGCAGAAAACAGTTGGAAAAGAGAGAGCTGAAAAACTGAAATTAGGATGGCTAAATACGATGCTGTGGGGAGGCGTTATACTGCTTGCGATAGAGCATATATGGCATGGCGAAGTTTCACCGGTTCCACCGTTTCTGACTGCAATGCGAGATCCCAGTGAAGTAGGAATAATGTTGCATGAAATGGTTACCAATGGATTGATGATGGCTGCGGTTGTAACTCTTGTGTGGATTATAATGGTTGCAGTTTCTGCAATGATAGCGAAGAGAGAATTGATTATCTCTAAAAAAGTAAGAGCATAGGTGAAGCAGAATGTGGTTGATAGCAAGTGCTATAGCTGCTATAATTGCAACAACGCTGTGGTATTTCAAAGATGATGGCAGGTACAAGCTAGAGGTTTTGAGTCTTATATTCTGGGGTACAACGGTAATGGTATTTGTTGATCACGCAATGGGATACTTTAACGATGTAATTGCAGCAGGTCTAGAGGGAGGAGAGTTCGTTGAGGTGTCATGGCAGGCATTCATGCTCAGTATACTTTTAGTATGCATTGGTATAGGCCTATGGCAGGCATACCTCATATATAAATATCCAAAGAATATGCCAAAAAGATCTTATAAAATCGGGCATCAATAACCTTTTTTCATTTTTTACCCCCATTATATTTAAGCAGATTAGTTGATTACAATTCTGATGCTTAACGATTTGCTGATAAATTCACTTCTGTTCATAGTTAGTACTATACTCCTCTACAAGGGCTCTGATATTCTCATCATAGGAACGTCAAAAACTGCTGCTCGTATTGGAGTTTCTTCACTGATTATCTCTCTTACCATCGTTGCATACGGTACTTCTGCACCAGAACTGACGACCTCCACTATAGCTGCCATTCACTCACATCCATTACTATCTCTTGGAAATGTTATAGGTTCCTGTTTTGCAAATCTATTGCTCGTTCTTGGAATAAGCGCCATAGTAAAACCAATTTCTGTAAGCAAGACCATTATAAGGAGAGAAGTTCCTATACTTCTCCTGGTAGTAGCGCTGTTTACCAGTCTTTCATACTTTGGATTACTCAATGTTATAGGTGGAACAATACTCATAATATCCTTTGTACTCTACATTCTGTTTTTTCTCAGAATTGCGCATATGGAAAGGGACATTAACAATATAGAAAAAGATGGGGATTTGAAGAGGAATGTAGCATTCATTATTTTTGGTATTATAGGTGTAGTAGTTGGTGCAGAGCTTCTTGTTGACTCAGCGGTTTTCTTTGCGAGGTGGTTCGGAGTTTCAGAGATGGTTATAGCAGTTTCTATGGTTGCTATAGGAACATCCATCCCAGAACTCGTTGTATCCTCGATGGCATCGAATAGAGAGGAAGGAGATATATCAATTGGCAATCTCATTGGTTCAAATATATTCAATATACTTCTTATAATGGGCATAGTTTCCATTATCACAGAAGTTGCCGTTGATTTTAGGGCTTTGATGAGTATGGTTTTGTTGTTTTTTGTTACCCTTTTTCTTGTTCCAATATTCTATACAGGAAAAAGAATCTCACGTATAGAAGGAGTTTTTCTTGTAGCGATATACTGTGTATATATTTGGTTCGTATTTTTCGTATGATTAAAATATATCTAAGCGCTAACCAAAATGATGAAGGTTAATGAAATAATACCAACACTCTGGATGTCAATGCTTTTTTTGTTTGTATACTTTGTCTCTCTCTTGATAGTAAAACCATTTAAAAACGCAGGCATGCAGGCATTTGAGAATCCAGAAAATCCAATGAACATTATCTATTTCATAGCAATCCTTCTCGTTTTAACTCTTGTTATTCTAACGATTGCAAAATATTGGAAAAAGAAGTTAATTTACGTGTTTATTCTCGCGGCAGTTGCAGTAACAAGCATGTACGTTCTTGACCCTATTTTTGTAATGTTTATTGCAGAGCCTTTTGCATTTTATCTCTCTCTTGTTATGACTCTGCTGATAGTTCTAGCTCTTGTATACTATCCTGAGTGGTATGTTATAGACTTATGTGGAATTCTCGTAGCTATAGGTTCGATTGCAATATTTGGCATTTCACTGACCATTCCTCTTGTAATAATTTTACTTACTATTCTTGCCATATATGATTTCATCTCAGTATACAAAACAAAACACATGATAACACTGGCAGATACAGTTGTTGATCTAAAGTTACCTGTTCTTTTCATAATACCAAAGAAGCTGCCATATTCCTTCAGAAAGGAAGAAACTAGTCTGAAAAAGAAACTTGATAAGGGTGAAGAAAGGGATGCTTTTTTTATGGGGGTTGGAGATGTTGTTATACCAGGTATCCTTGTTGCAGCTTGCTATAACTTTATTGGCGATCTTATGATATCCTTTTCAGTTATTCTTGGTATTCTTGTTGGCTTTTTTGTTCTCATGCTACTTGTCATAAAAGGTAAACCACAGCCAGGACTTCCTTTTCTAAATACTGGTGCAATAATAGCTTATTTCATATCAAGCTATGTTTTACATTCGTCGCTCGTAGGCTTTACATTTTTATAAGATACGAAAATCTTATAATTTGTAATTTTTATCTTGCTTTATTTGAGAAAAATGAAGAAAAATATTGCTTCCAAATTGAAATTTATATGTTATAAAGTAGGATACTACATTCAAGCATCTAGATATGAGGGTGGACTAGTTGCAATAATTTTTTTACTTCTTGGGGAATGGTATTCCTTTCAATCTTTTCATTTGATTTATACCATGCTGGCCATGCTTTCTATCTTACTTATCGTTAATTCTGGTTCTTGGATAAATTATGTATTTGATAGAGAATTGGATAAACATGCCGAGAAAAATATTGAATTTTTTAGATTCATCTCACCAAAAGAAATGCTATTTTCATCTTTCCTGTCCGCTGGACTCGGTTTACTCTTATTATTCTATATAGATGTATACTTAGCGATTATTGGATTGTCTCTGTTTTTAGTATTTTTCATCTATGCAACCCCTCCACTGCGACTAAAAACTATTCCTCCACTCGACATCTTAGCTAATGCATTGGGATTTGGAGCGATACCCTTTCTTTTGGGGTATGTTCTTCTAGGTAATCCTCTTACGAATCAATCAATTGTGCAAATTGTAATTGTTAGTCTACTTGTAGCATCTTATTATCTTTTTATTAGCTACTTTGATATTGAAACAGATAGAGAATTTGGTATTAAAACCACATGTACAATACTAGGTCAAAGAAAAACAATTTATGTGGGTACTATCCTTTTTGTTTTGAGCTTTATTTTATCAATATATTATTTTGCTTGGAATGATGTAATCCTAGTCAGTATCACTATCTGCTTACCCATTCTAATTCTTGTTAATCTTTTTAGAAAAATTACTTTAATAAGGAAGTTGGTCAGCGCTCTTTTTCTCATATGGTGCAACTCTGTTTCGTTTAATCTCTTTATTAAAACTTATTCAATTATTCCACTAACATTATTTTTAGTATTCATCCTGATTTCCATAACAGTAGTTCATATTTATTTAAAAGAAGAAAATTGAATCGTCCTAGATCAAACATCAAATATATCGTTTTGTTGACATAGTTAAATTTTCAAATAGTATCACAACGAAGGTATCATATCCAAGGTTTATTCCTCTAATCACTCTCTTTAAGATTTTTGTCTTTTTATAGGATTTTTTGAAAAAAATTTTTGCATTTTCGTATAATTCTTCTACTGTCATTCGTTTTGGTTTAAAAACAACATGTTCAAAATCATACTTTGACCAATCTTTCGTTATAATCCTCCCTTCGTTTTCTAGTCTATTGAAAAGGGGTGTGCCTGGAAAGGGTGTCAGTATCTGTACGTCAGGTATATCTATATCCGAATCATTAACAAATTCAAGAGTTTTATCACCAATATCTGGCGGATCATTATCAAATCCAAATACAAAATCGCCAAGAATCATCATATTGTAATTATGTATTTTTCTAATGCCCTTTGCATATTCTTTCACTCTGTTACTCTTTTTTCCTATATCATTCAAGCTTTTCTGTATGATGGACTCAAAACCTATTTCCCATTGTATTACACCAGCTTCGCTGGCAAGTTTTAATAATTCATCATCTTTTGCTAAGATATTTATATTTCCATAACAAGCAAATTTTTTATTGATACCAGAGTCTTTTACACCTTTAAATAGAGCCTTGGTATAACTTGGATCGATAGTTAGAGAAGGATCATAAAAGCTAATATTCTTCTGGGGATTCAGTGAAATCTCTTCAATAACATCTTCGATGGGTCTCGGTCGAAAAATATTTCTAAATCTGGCATTTGTTATAGAACAAAATTCACAACCCATTGGACAACCTCTGGAGGCTTGGATACCTAAAGAAGCGTTTTTAGGATACATTTCAAACAAAGGTATCGGAATTTTTCTTGGATCAGTGGGCCGATCTTGCTTGTAGAAAGGTTTTAATTTTCCTCTCTCAAAATCCTTTAATATTTGTGGCCAAATTTCCTCTGCCTCACCTATAACCACAGCATCTGCATGTTGTTTTGCTTCGTCTGGAAGAGCGGAGGCGTGGTATCCTCCAAGAATTACAGTGATTTTTCGTCTTTTAAATTCATCGGCTATTTTATAGGCACACAACGCATCTAACGTTGTATATGTTATGCCAACTATATCACAATCTATATCAAAATTAATTTCATCAAAGGTGCCTTCTTGTAACATCACAGTATGCTCTCTAGGTGTCACAGCCGCCAAAATTGGTAAGGACATATTTTTATTTATAGAAGTCAGTTTTAGCATTATCTTATGAAAAATAGATGTCTCTTTTTTCTCATAAGTGGTCAAAAGAAGATCCTTTGGTTGTGGACATATAAACAATATTTTCATTATCTCATTTGTTATTTTAAATTCCTTTATAAGTCTAATCTAATATCTCCGTTAAATTCGGTTAAAATTTAGCACGAAATTTAAAATAGAAAAAACATAATCTATAGGGTACTAAAAATGAATAATGATATCGAAAATAGATTCATGGAGCAGTGCATAAACCACTGCAAAGGTATGATGGATTATATATCAAATTTGAAGGATAAGAAGAAGATAGAACCTGAAGTAGCAGATATATTACAATTGATTTATATCTTAGATTATGCCAAAGAAGTTGTTGGAAAAAAAAGAGTAAACAAATTTATTAATTCCACCATTTTTTCAGATTTTAATTTATCTTATTTTTTGAAAGAGTGGTTTATTATTGATTTTTATGATATCAAAGAGAAAATCTGTTTTTTGGTTAAAAAGATTGAAGGTGGAGGATTGTTTAATAAGGAATATAATTTGTCGTTAGATAAAATATCAAATAAAGTATCTGTTCTATGGGATGAATTAAGATTTAATCAAAAGAAAAATCATTTCCTTCAACAAAAATTAAGAAAAGATCAAGAAAGAAAATATGAACTTATAGGTTCAAAACTTGACTTAGCAAGAAGAAAGTTAGTAAAAACATTAGTTGACCATCCGAATTTTGATAAAACCAATATGCCAAAGGAGCAGATAAGAGCTTTATGTCTTGCTTATACTAATGCTTGCCAAAACAACTGCCGTCATTGTATGGCTAGCAGACCTATAAAAAAATCCCTTAATTTTGATAATTCAAAGATTGATGAAATTCTTTATTCGGCATCTGAATATGGAATAGAAATTTTACTTTTTACTGGTGGTGAACCTTTCTTAGCTCTTGATAGGATGGCGTATACTATCAGAAATAGCAAAGCTTCTCAAATATTTATAACAACAAGTGGTAGATTTGCAGTTGACAATATCAAAGGAGGGAAAACTGATAAAATAGTCAGTAGAATATGGGATGCGTTTTGTAATAATAAGAATGAAAAAAAGTTAGGGTTAGGACTACAAATCAGCGTCGATGTGTTTCATCAAGAGATTAAAAGAAAAGAGGATGATGCCCTTAAAGAAAATTCTCCACTTATTAATGTTGCCAATCTAATAGAGATTGTCTTTAAATATTATCCAAATATCAAAATAATTCTTATGAGTGTCAGATCTGGACATAAGAATAGCATACTACGATATCTTTTTGATGAATTAGAAAGGAGAGGTATTGAGGTAATTGATAAAGATGAAACTTTGCTTTTATATGATCAATTAATATGTAGTCCTCCAACTAAAGGACCAGAAATATTACAGATGGAGATTGATTTCAAATTTAATGATAGAATATTGCGAGTATGCTGTGGAGCCCAACTAATTACAAGGATAGGCAAGGCAAGTTTGCTTTTACCTTGGGAGAGTATGAATTCTGCTTATACGTTAGAGGACTTTATGCAAATGAAAGAAGTGGATAAATTAGCATTAGAATCAAATATGTTACTAATCGAGAGAGATGGAAACGTATATCTCGGTGGAAGTTTAGCAGGCATTTGGACATTAGGCAACATAGAGAATAAAAAATTGTCTGAAATTATAGATTATGTCAGTTTTGATCCTCTAGTAGTAGCTATCAATAATGATTTAGGTCAACTAATCAAATGGGCTTTGGAAGTTGATCCTTTGCTTGGGAAACGTATTAGCAGCCATCCAACAGGTATGGAAGTTTTACACAAAACTCTTGAGGATCCTGCCATGCGTCTGTATTTGACCAAGAGAATCCTCCTAGAAAAAGACTGGTATTCGACTGATATAATTAGAGATATTCTCCCGAACGTATCATTGTCTCAGTTAAAAAGAGAATATATACAACAGATGAGTTGTAGTTAACCGTACACGAAATAGATATTAAAAATTTGATAATTGATTTTTTAACATAATTAAATTTATATATTATTTATAAATAAATTTTATTTGATGAGATTACTAACGAATGGCATCCTAATAATCGTACTTGTGATTAATTTTAGTATAGCTAATCTAGCCGGTGATTCATGTTTAGAAAAGAATTTGTCAGATAATATAGAGTACAAACTTTTGATAATTGCTCCTAAAGAATTTATTGGATGCCTTCAACCATTGGTTCATCATAAAGAAAGCATTGGCATTAGAACTAAAATTGTTTCTACTTGTGAAATCTATAAAGAAACAGATCTTTGTGGAAGAGATAATGCCGAAAAAATAAAATATTTCATTAAAAAAGCTATTGAAGAGTGGAAGGTTGAATATGTTCTTCTTGTGGGTGGAAAAAAACATCAATCCTCCAAAGATAAATGGTGGGTACCTGTAAGATACAGTCATATTGAGGATCTAAGATATAAAAATTTCAAGGAAAAAAAATTTCTCAGTGATCTGTATTTTGCTGATATTTATGATAAAAGAGGTGATTTTTCTAGCTGGGATGAAAACAACAACGGAGTCTTCGGTGAATGGTTAGACAATAAATCAGCTGATGATATTCCCGATCTTTATCCAGATATATGTGTTGGAAGATTGCCTTGTAGAAATATTCTGGAAGTAAAAATAGTTGTCAAGAAAATCATAAACTATGAGAAAGAAAAATGTTCAGATTCATGGTTTAAAAGAATGGTAGTTGTAGCTGGAGATACTTATCCCAATAGAGAAGGTTATGAGGGTGAAAATTACACAGAAAAAGCCTTAGAGATGATGATAAATTTTACACCTGTTAAATTATGGACCTCAGATGGCAGTCTAAAAAGTTGGAGAGATATTGTTAGAGCCATAAATAGGGGATGCGGTTTTCTTTATTTGTCAGGTCATGGTACGCCAATCTGGTGGGCTACACATCCTCCAGAAAATGAAGAGTATATATTTGGTCTGATTCGTTTTCACATGTTCTTTCTACAAAATGGAAACAAACTTCCTATATGTATTGTTGGTGGATGTCATAATAGCATGTTTAATATTAGTTTACATAATCGCGTCTGGACAAATGGTATCCCTGCATGCAAGTGTTGGAGTTGGGCACTTGTCAGTAAAATTAACGGAGGAGCAATAGCTACAATAGGGCCTACTGCACTCAGTTATGGACCAACTGATATCAGCAGTAGAAAAGGTGGAAGTGACTGGCTAGATATGCATTTTTTTGAAAGTTATGGATTAAAGAAGAAGGAAATACTTGGTGAAGTTTGGAAAGAGACAATAAAAGCCTTTTTGCAAAATTTCAGCATTAATTGGAATGAAAAATCACCCGGGGACTCGGCTCTAAATGCAAAAAACGTTGAACAGTGGTTATTAATAGGGGATCCTAGTCTTAAGATAGGTGGATATTCCGGCAATTGAAGAATAGAAAGCGGTCACTCTTGTTTATTTCCACCAAAAATTAATGCCTTTGCAAATTCTTTCCACATCGTATATTTTGGAAATATAGATGGTACTTTTTTGCAATATATTTTATAACTCTCGCCAAATCTCTTAATAAGTTCTCTTTCTTCAATAAATCCTAATAGATAAAATGCTAGGAAATATATTAAAGCTACAAAAAATGCAAGTAAATTATTCGCAATAACTGCAAGACCAATACATATGATGCTTCTGCCCAAATACTGCGGGTTGCGTATAAACTTATATAATCCACCATCTAATTTTCTGCTCTCTTCAGGATATATAATATATACATACGATGCTATGTCTATATCATATCCACCGGTCGGTTTTCTTATCAAAAATCCTGTTAATATTATAAAGATACCTAAAGGCAATGCAATAAGAGAAGGCAAGAGATTGATAGTAAAAGGGTTAGACTCAAAATGAATAATCTTTGGTAATAGTCCATTTGTTGTTAATATAGCTGGAAAGTAAAGACTTGCAGAGCCGAATGGCTCATTATATGAACCAAATAACAACCACATATGCTGATAAGCAAGTTTACCATATTTTTTCCTATATTTTTTTCTTAATTTATCACTATTAATTGTAATATAAGCTAACGGAAAAATTGCTAAAAAAGAAATGATACTTTGTCCTATTAAAGCTCCATACCAAACCATACTACTTATCCAATATAGAAAAATTAATATTCCCATGAAAAGGGTAATCTGAAAAATGTATAGAATCACTAAGTTATGCCAAACAGTAATAAAAGGTAATTTTTTTTTCAATATCTCTATTCCTATCGTTTGTTTCATCTTTGAATCCCTACAATATTAAATTCTCATAAAATGTTTTATTTTTTTCTAAAAAAGAAAAAAAGGAGAGGCTTATTTCTTCTTTATATGGCCTACAATATAAACAAATGGACTAAAAACCGGTGTAATAGCACACATATCCTATCACCTTATCTACATATATATACAAGCTCATATATAAATATTTTGACTTTATTTATAAAATTATTTTAAACTTGCAATTTTTGCATCTGATTTCGTTCTCTTGTCTATATAATCCGCTTCTACACTCTGGGCATTTTGTGATCTCTATGAATTTATCTAACCATAACTCTCTAACCTCTTCTATCCTTTCATTTTTTATCCTCTCTAAAATCTCAGATTGTTCTGGTGTTTTTACAAGTCTTTCAAGCATTCTCAGATTTAAATTCCCAGACGATTTACTTTTAGAATTCCTAACCAGGAACAGTGATAGCACTATGCCACTCATTAATCCACCGATATGTGCCAGATGAGCTGTGTTATCAGAAATGTAAGGCGACCAGATAGAAAGGATAGTTTCTAGAGTAGCAAACAGAATTGCAGCAGTTATGACCTTAACCCTAGTTATCAACATTATGCCAACAGGTATGGGCATTACAACCTCATCTCTTGGATAGGCTGTTGCAAAGGCACCAAGTATTCCAAAGATAGCGCCAGAGGCGCCAACAAGAAATATTGTTGAGTTCAGATGAATAAATGAGAATGTAACTGCCCCACACACTCCGGTCATCACATAGATGAGCAGAAAGATTTTGCTTCCGACTCTTCTTTCAAAAGCCGTTCCAAGGAAAAACAATACAAACATATTTCCAAATAGATGGGCAAAATTTGAATGAACAAACATAGAGGTTAGAAGTGTATACAAGTAAGGGACACCCGCTGGCGAGAGATAAGCAGTATTAAAGGCAAGTCCAAGGGTTATTTGTACAGGGTATATTGAATAGATGAAAAAGACAATTATATTAGCCAGTAGAAGTGAAATCGTGAGCGTTATCTTCTTGATGTGGGCAACTGTAAGTATTGCTAATATGACTACTATTGAAATCATCGATGGCAGATTCAGTATTGTTTCCATCACGTCTTCCTCCAGTCAAGTAGAATAAGTACAAAGACTGCTGCAAATACGGTAAAGATGAAGATGTGGTTTTTATAATCTTCTCTTTTGGTAGTGGATTTTTCACAGAGTTCCCAGTCATAGAGAAAAATCTTTGCATAGTATCTTGATATATCTCCATTTTCAATTACTATTCCAGCCTCTCTGTTTCTATCAATGGATTGTTCATTCCAGTTTATGCTCGATATCAGAACAGTTCTATTATCTACAATCATGCCCTTTGTATGGACGTTTACAAACCATCCATAGAGAAATCTAACTTCAATTCCATGTGCCTTCAGAAACCTCGAGGCATAGTCTATATCTCTGTTGTCGTAATTTGGATTGTAATTCATTATCACTTTAATCTTAACGCCTCTATTCGATGCATTGATTAGTGATCTAATGATATCCTCTATACTGCTCTCCCAATCAGCATGGATGTACAGCTGTTCTATGTATATTGTATGTTCTGCAGAGTCTATAAGTTCTGTAATAATCTCTCTGCTGGTATCTGGAGAAAGAACAGGAATAAGGCTCATATTTGCTGTGATATTGAGAGGGGAAAACACATTCTTATATCCTGTAGTATAGAGTTTTTCATTCTGTTTCTCTATACTAACTGGAATTTCTTCAAATTGAATTACATCTGGTAAGATAACATTGCAATCTTCGTTAAATACCTTTTTAAAGTACCCTGCAACAGTTTGATTTTTTACTATGATAACCCATTCTCTGTTTCCATGGCAAGGATACAGGGGAAAACCCACTTCGTCCCAGTTGGCACTACCAATTATCAAAGTTTCATTATCTATTATGGCATACTTGGCATGATCAAATCCATATCTTAATTTGCATGCACCGTTCATCAAATATACGTCTGCACCTTTCGAAGAAAGTCTATTTAATAGGTATATTTCCTCATCCTTCATTCCTCCAACAGGATTGCCCTCTACTAGTATTCCTATTTTCACTCCCCTCTCAAGCAACCCTTCAAGTATTTCTGTAAGGTATTCATTCGTTAATTCATATACGTTGAGTAGAATTTCATCATCTGCTAATTCAAGTTTCTTACATAAAACATCAAAACTACAATCTGGAGATACAAGAGCACAAATTTCTGCTTTCAAATCAAACTTTCTAACTCTAAAATCGGATTGCCCTATTCTATATACTCTATTCAATCGCCAATCCTCTGCTGTATCTGTATCTATAGGTAGCTCAACCCCTATTCTTCTTTTGAGTATCTCTCCCTGTTTCACTCCAGGTATTGCTTTGCCTATCCAACCTTCTCCATGGTATTCTACGTTTCCATAGGCAACTACATCTATGGTGCTGTTGTATTTGCTTTTTAACACAACTACATCGCCATCATTACTCAATCTGATGAAACCTCTCATTGGAATATCAGGAACAACATCTGTAGAGTTCATGCCATACTCAAAATCTGAAAATTTTCCCACTTCTCTGTAATACGCTGTTGCATTGAAAGTAAGTACTATGCTGGAATTGGGAGAAATTTTAGTACCATGTGGAAAGAGGATTTTGTTCTGTAAATCATACCTTTTCATGGGTTGATCGGTTATGTAAAAATCTGATAACTCTATTTCATGATCCATCAAATTAGAGATTACTACATACTCATTCTCCATGTTAGGATTTGTAAAATAATAGACCTCTGTTATAAGTAAACGTTCTTCCTGTAAAATGTCTTTCTCGACAAACAGTTGAAGTACGTATCTATTGTTACTTTTGTTAAATTCATCACAGTTGCAGTTCACGCAAACTATTATCGAATGGTATCCCTCACTAAGCATGCTTGTATCGAGTTTTATGGATGGATACTTGGCATAGTTTTCTATAGACGGATAGATACGTTTTCCTATCAAATGCTTCTCATCCTCAATATCATAATAAAATGATACGGTGCTCTCATTTGTTATTTCTGTTCCTCTGTTTTTAACCATGGCCTTAACAGTCAAAATCTCACCAGCAACACATCTGTCTATTCTCTTTCCACCTTCATTCAAAATTTTTACCCATTCTACTGAAAGGTCCGAGCCAGTGGGAACAAGTTTGATGGACAAATTTCTACATATACTTATATCGCTCTTTGACACCCCTTCTATCATTACTTCTCTTGGTTCTGTCAGGTTGTATTTTATCTCGACTTTACAAACTTCGCCAGGATTTAATGACACTTCGTAGGGTAGAAGCTCGATATCATTATCTGAGCTATTCAAAACAATGGTATCATAGAAATCCCCAGTATTTTGGATATATAAAGTTCCATTGCTATAGTCTAAATCAAAATCATAAATTCCTTGTCTTACAGTTATATTCTTAATTCTAAATAGGAAAGAGAAATTCCTATCCACAACATCTAGAGTATAGTTTGTTCCAACAGGAGATGATAACTTATAGTAGCCATTTCTCCTTGGATATCCTTCATCTATAGAATTATCCTCAATTGAGTAAATGCCAGTGATGTTGCCATCTTTATTTCTAACTACTACTATCTTGCCAGCATACTTATTTTGACCAAATAATCCTACAATCGATCCTCCAAATGTTCCATTTTTTGTGGAATCGTCCATATCAAGAAGTTTTACCTTTCTATGGGTTGCCACCACTTCGTTATTTTCGTTTCTAACCTTGAGTATAATGTATGCACTAGATTGGTCCATTAACCGTTTATACTCTGCATAACTTTGCTTAAATATTAGAGATATCCAGCCAGACCAGTTTCCGTTAGCAAAAACAACATCATGAAAAACATACCATCCAGAGTATAGCCATTTGCTTCCATTCCATGTCTGTGTTGCAGCACTGCTCTTTGATGGATCACTGGCTATGCAGACCTTTATATCGTATTTTCCTTCCTCGAAATTATTCATAGAAACCTTTACCATAAAAGGCATGCTATACTCTTCGCCAGTGAGAATCTTTGGTAGATATTCTGGATAGATATCAATGCTTGGTTTACCTTCCAAAAGGCTTTCTGTACCATCATTTGTCTGCAGACTTATAGATAATGCCAAAAATGGTAATACGATAAATAACACCAGTGATGAAAGAGAAACTCTCCTCATACCTGGAGAGGGCAGGGTGGGATTTGAACCCACGTATGCGGATCTGCAGTCCGCCACATAGCCACTTTGTTACCTGCCCAAAGTGTAAAAATAGGATGCTGTAATGGTTTTTGAAGGTTACTATCAACATGTTCCGACAATTTCCAACAATTTCGTTTTTGATACTTTTGATACATTACATGAAATATTCTTTTAGAATTTTTAAGAGAGGATTGTTTTTCGATTGAGGATAAAAAATATTTTAGCTAAGATAGATGACATTTTGATATTTTGATATTTTGACAAAAAACCTTTAAATATAGTTAATTGCGAACATTATACATGTTAACTATTACCATGAGATTATATCTCATGGTATATGAAAAGGTGGTGAGAAAATGATAAAAATAGATAATATGGCAAAAATATTTAGTCTGTTTGTTGTAATCTTTATGATAACGACATCTTTTGGGCCGTTTATTGAAAACTTTGTTGCTGGAGCAGATTTTTCACAGATCTCCTATCAAGATGAATTTAGTCTCACCAAAGAAGAAAAAGATAAACTGGATGAAATAGGCTCTGAGATGGTTAGCGAACTAAAGAACTATACAAAGGATTTTAATACAATTCTAAATAAAATTACAAGCGAATCTTCTTCTCAAGAGGAGATAGATAGTGCTGTAAGTGAAATTATAGATAAATATTTAGTTGATGATGAAATATATAATAATTCATCCTTACAAGATAACAATTCATCTATACAGCTATTCCAATTATTATCCCAAGAACTTTACAATTATACAAAGTTATATACTTCTGTATTTGCAGATAATGCCGAAAAATCATATCAAAAAGAAGTTGCTATTCGAGAAGCGACCTTAAGAAAGACCGATAGTGACAATAACGAAATTACCGAAAAAAAGAATGAAGATCATCAGATAGATGATATCCAAATAAACGAAGTCAAAGATGATAAAGAAGAAACAACATCTCTATCACATCTATCTACTAAAGAGAGATTCTTATATTCTATTAATAAGCTGCTCTCCAAGGACTCCAAAGTATATGATTTAGTTTCTAAAATATTCAATATTAGTAGTGATATACCTGTGAATTTATCTGAAGATCAGAAAAAAATAATCGACCATGAAGAGACTGTTAACATAGGCAATGATGTAAGGACAGTAGGATCTATAGACACAAAGAATAGTATACCATCTGAGGAATCTTCTTCAGGCATATCAGACAATAGTGATGGTTCTAATGGTTACATTAGCTCTACATCTACCGAAACAATCAGTAGTACTACTGGCATGTCTAGTAGTACAACCACTGGGTCATCGGATGGGGGACAAACAACTGATGAATCAAAAAATACCACCAACTCAAATGGTGGAAAAGATGGAAATCTAGATCAGAAAAAAAATAAACTTTTATGGGTAGTAACTCCAGAAGGAGATAACGAATCCTTTGGCGGTGGAGGTAGTGGCACATTGGATGGTAGTAAAAGAGATAATGATACATCTGATGGCTATAGCGCCGATGTTTGGTATACCTACTATGAGGGAGAGAGAGTAAATATCCCTCTGTCGCTTTGTGCAGCATTTGACCTTAATATTATAGCCGTAGAAAAGATAGAAACAGTGAAAGGTGGTGAATTCTTTGATATTGCGCCACACTACGGAGGGCTGGATATTGCTGATTTAGTAATATTGGCAGATATTGGTTATCATCTATTAGTTATTAGATTTGTAGTTAAGGGTTTGGTAGCAATAGGTAAAGGCCTTTTGATACCTTTATTCTTTGAAAAAATAATAAACTTGGGATATGAATTAGCTATTAAATATTTTATAACACCTTTATTTGGAGCTACAACTCTCATGTTTATAAAAGAGATACGTTCTCCTGGTTGGCTATCTAATACGCTTCTACCTGCATTTGGAAATTGGACTATAAAAGCATTGAACTGGACAGTTAATAAATTTATACCTGCACTTGCAAAGTTCCTTATAAATAAAGCATTTCCTGTGATTATAGAAACCCTTGGAAGTGTGACTTTATTCGTTTACGATCTCCTCATGGGCGTTAATGTGACCAAAATTATACAATTTATAGGAACTGCTGGAAGAGAATTCTATAATCTCACTTATTATCTTGCTGTAAATATAATTGGTGGTAGAGAATTCCTGATCACCAACGGTCGAACAGCTATTGCGAACAAGACACATATATTTGATATAATGGAAATGAGCCCGTTAAATGCTCTCATAAAGAAAGATTGCGGTTCAGGATATGCAATTATTAATATATCAACAACTAGTGCAAGCCGAACTCGAGATGTAGTGAGGGTAGGAATAATCATCAAGGATGGAAAACGACCGGGAGGTGGTGGTAATGATAGTGGAAACCACTATAGGTCATTTACCAGCTCTTATGCTACTACTTCAACTAATCTGAATGGTTTAAGCTATAATGAAGGATATAGGGAGGGGTATAGTGCTGGATATGCTGCTGGTTACAATGCAGGATATAACGCCGCTGGTACAGAATCAGCATCATCTAGTTCAAGTAGCAGCTCAGATAGTGAATCTAGTAGTAGTTCATCATCAAGCTCCGATTCGGAAAGTTCTGACAGTTCCAGCTCAGATAGCGGTTCAGCCAGTGGATCAAGTAGTGGTTCAGATGGAACTTCAGAATCTAGTAGCGGTGTTCCTTCAAATGAAAGACCTATTGCCATAATAAATGGACCCTCCTCTGGAAAAGTAGGAGAAACTCTCACTTTCACAGCAGATGATAGTTACGATCCTGATGGAACTATTGTTCAGTATGACTGGTGGTATAAAGGAATATGGCACAACAATAAAGGTAGCTCAATCCAAATAACATATTATACCTATATACCACATACAAAAACTATAAAACTAAGAGTGCATGATGATGATGGAGCCATCAGCAATGTCACCATCACCACATGTTACATTACTCTTCTATAAAAAATATATTATAAGCTCGCCATGAGTTATAAGTGTGTCAACACGATAGACTATCCTAAAAATATTTAGATAAAACTTAATTTTATATACTGCCAATATTATATTTATTGCTGCTACATGAATAAAAGAGATTTTCCTATAATAGAACTCGAAAATGTTACAAAAATCTACAAAGAATATGATATTCAGGTTGTTGCACTTAAGGACGTTTCTCTTAAAATCTTTCCAAAAGAGTTTGTATCTATTGTAGGTCCTTCTGGATGTGGAAAAACGACTCTTCTCCATTGTATGGGCCTTTTGGATAGACCCACAAGTGGCAAGATATACATCGAGAAAAAGGATACTTCTCAATTGAGTGGAAAGGAAGTGGCTCTGTTTAGAGGAAGAAGATTGGGTTTTGTATTTCAAAACTACAATCTCATACCAAGATTAACTGTTTTGGAAAATGTTATACTGCCTGGACTGATAGCAGGCAAGAGACAGGATGAGCTTGAAAAGAAGGCACTGAAATTACTTGAAGAAGTGGATATAAAACACAGAAGCTATCATAGAGGTGTTCATCTATCAGGTGGAGAACAACAGAGGGTAGCTATAGCAAGGGCTTTAATCAATGATCCTGCCATCATCCTGGCTGATGAACCTACAGGAGCATTGGATAGTGATAGCAGTAAAGAGATAATGGATCTACTCAGAGAAACCAACAAATCAAAGGGAGTTGCAATAATTTTTGTATCTCATGATCCAAGTATTGCAAGATATGGTAGAAGAAAGATCACACTTAAAGATGGAACAATAGCGGCTGATACCCATACCGATGGAGGATAAGATGAGCATAAGTATAAAAATTGCCTTGGGAGAACTCAATGAACATAAGGCGATTTATGCAGTAATAATCGTTGTTATAGCACTAACCATGACATCTTTTCTACTTGAGAATGCCTATCTAAACTACATGATGCAGGTTGTGAATGAAACTAGCAAAATGATAACCTGTGATGCAGTTATTGCAAACAGCGATTGTAATGTTCGTGATCTCTATGGAACAGAGACAACCATGGAAAATGCTGGTAGAATTGCAAGGATGATAGAGAGGAATTTACCAAGATATAAGGCCGCTATAAGAGTAACTGCTCAAGGCTCCTATGGTTTAGGAGCTGAAAAGGAGGCTGTCGATGGTTGTACGTTGCAGGGCATAGATATAGAGAAGGATCCTGAGGCACAAGCTTTAAAAAACAAAATAGTAGCAGGAAGATTCTTCCAGAAGGATGACCCCATATTAAAAGGACATACTCCCATGTATATCGAAATAAAGGGACCTGGGAATCTACCAGATTTAGTATATGGCTCTGGACAGCGTCTCTTTGTGAAGGAAGAACCTTATCCTGTAATTGTAGGTGCTACCGCAGCCAAGATTCATCCGTCCATAATAGGAGTTGGAAAGGTATTGGATATTTACATTAGCACCTCTGCGAGAGGAACAAACTATGCTGGAATCAGGGTTAAGATCATTGGATTATATGAGAGCGGAACACCAACTGTGGATGCCATGATTTGGTTTATTCCCGCCGACTCGCTAAGAGAGGTAAAAGGTTATGGAACGATAACAGGCAAGGAGTGGGTTATACCTGGGATAGGAGCTTTTAGAGGCTTTAAACCAATAGATGTTGATGAGAACATAGGAGATGTAGTAGTAGTAGATGTGCCTGAGCCTGCCTACAATCTAGATCCAATAGGTCACTCAAGACAGGTAAAAGAAAAGATTGAATCGGTGGTACCTGGAATGAATGTCTTTACATGGCACGATCTCATAGTATACGCCTCTGGATCAATGCAAGATGTTGTAACCCTGCTTCTCTGGGGAAGTATGGGTGTTACACTCCTTCTCTGTGGTGCTGCAATCAAGTATGTGATGGATTCAATTATACTTAGAAAAACAAGGGAGATAGGCTCACTTAAAGCATTTGGCGCAAGAGATAGAGTTATTTTCAAGATATTTTTATATCAGGGTTTATTCATCGGATTGTTGGCGGGAATTCTTGGTATTATAGTATCATTCATAGTAATGCATCTTGTCAACTGGTATGGAATAAAGATGCAGTTTATAGCAGGTACGCAGCTCAACATAGGCTTTATCATAAACTGGTTTACAGCCCTTACAGTTCTTATCTTACCGATGGTTCTATCTATACTCGCTGCATCCATACCAGCAAAAAAGGCAGCAATGTTACCTCCAGTAGAGGCGTTAAGAAAGGGCGAGCTGTCTCTTTAAATCAGCTTTGTCTGTCCCCGTCCTCGTAATAGAATCAATGGTTTTACGGTGTCATCTTCCTGGAAAATACGTATTATCTCAGTTGTTGAAGCAGAAAGTTGAATCTCCCTTGTTCTTCCATATCTTCCTTTGGATATTACTCTGGCTGTAATGATTCCAAGCATATCAAGCTCAGATAGAAGATCACCTACTCTCCTCTGAGTAAGACTCTCTACCTTTATCTTTCTGCATAATCTCATATAGGTATCGTAAACCTCTCCCGTAGTAAGTGTAGCCTTCAATCCAGCGTTCTTTTTCTCCTTATCCTGTCTCACTATTGCCAGAAGCAGTATCTTTGAATGAAGAGGTAATGTCTTTATGACCTCAGCCACTCTATCCAATTCTATTTTGTGAAGTGCTCTTCTAACATGTCTATCTGTGATCTTCTCTGCATGCTCTCTCTCAGCAAGCTCTGCAGATATACGAAGTAAATCCAGTGCTCTCCTTGCATCTCCATGCTCCTGTGCAGCTAATGCAGCACATAGAGGGATTACAGAATCTGTGAGTGCATCTGGCTTCAATGCCAACTTAGCTCTATGCTCCAATATGTCTTTCAGCTCCTGAGCATTGTAGGGATAGAAAACCATATTCTCCTCGCCCAGTGAGGATTTTACTCGAGGATCAAGAAATTCTGTAAATTTTAGATCATTGGATATTCCAACAAGTGAAAGTTTTGCCTCTGTCAGTTCGCCATTTATTCTAGATAAGGTATAGAGAGCTTCATCACCCTTTAGTTTATCAATCTCATCAAGGGCAACTATGGTTACTCCTTTTTTTCCGTCTATAAGCTCCTTAAGACGTGTATATACCTCATCGGTTGGAAGCCCTGTAAAAGGTATTCTCTCGCTCCATCGCTCTATGAAGTGATTGGCGATATTTTGAAGCAAACGATAATGAGTGTCAACCACCTCACAATTGATGTAGATAAAATTAACATTGTGATTCATCTCTCTGCCTTTTTTAATAAGCTGGTTGCCAACGTGTTTAACAACTGCTGTTTTCCCTGTACCTGTTTTACCGTAGATGAAAACATTGGAAGGGGAATCTCCCTTGAGTGCTGGTAGGAATATCTCTGCCAGCGCAGTTATCTCTCTTTCTCTGTGTGGCAGTACATCGGGCATGTATGTGGGGCGAAGTACCTCTCTGTTTACAAACAAGCTACTCCTCTCAAGTAAAGCGTTGAATACGTCTACAACCATTCTCGTCCTCCCAAAAGGAAACAATGTTATGCTTTGCGTGGTTTTTAATGTTATTGTTTTTTTGCCTACTCAAAGCTCATCAAGGTCTCTGCCACATCTATTGCTCAGCTCGTTGTGAAGTGCTCTAAGTCTTTTTGCATAATCTCTATTTCCCTTTTCCAACTGTCTTCTTATCTCATACTCTACACTAGTTTTCCTGTTTCCCTCTATGAGATTATCTGCATGAGCAACCACCTTTTCTTCAAGAGTTTTTGGAATGAAGTCCTTTGGGGGCAATCCAAGCTTTATTGCCTCTTCTCTTGGTATACCAGCACCAAGATGGTTTTCTATTATGTCTACAATTCTCTCTGGCAAACCAAGATTTTTTGCTATCTTTGCACCTTCTACTCCATGCATTATACCGTGAGTTCTTGATCTACCAATATCATGCAGAAGTGCACCTACCTCTACTAGCTTTACATCTGCTCCAACACATTCTGCAATCTTTACTGCAAGGTCTCTTACTGCAATGCAATGCTTAATCACTTCTTCTGAACAACCCTGCTCTCTGAGCAACTCTATGCATCTTTCTGGTGATGGTAATTCTTCACTCATGCGATGTCACTCTCTTTCCCTTTTTGCTTGGTATAATCTCAATCTTTCCCTTTATTTTTCTCTCTGCCCATTTGCCCTCATTATATCTATCAAGAAATATGGCAAGAGCTGCAACCTCAGAATGGGGTTGATTTCCTATGGCTATGTTATAATTGGCTAACTCATATACTTCATAGGGAACCTTCTCTGCACCAACCACAACAAGAATGTTTTTCTCTCTTCTAATCTCTGAAATCTTTTTTTCTACAGGTTCACCATACATGGTAAGATGAATGGTTATGCCCTGCCATTCCTCCATAATCTTTTTCCATTTTACCCCTGTTTTTATTCTAAAATCCCCTCCAAATCGCTCACAAACAGATGCTATAGTTCTCTCTAACTGGGCATCTTTCCTATCAACATAAATCTTGTCAGCTCCAAAAGCTCTTGCAACCAGTGCAACATGAGTAGTAACTCTCTGGTCTCTGTATAACCTGTGCCCTATACGAAGTACTGCAATCATCCGGCATTCCTTTGAAAATCACTTTTTGAATTTTTTGGCAAGCAATTTATCTATCTTCTCGTCCACATCAGGTGTTTTTCCCTTAGTTTTTCTTTTTATTACTGAGAGTTTGTCTATCTTTTCTTCTACACTTGAGACATTTGTCCATTCTCTCCTCGGTACGGTTCTTAAGGGAGTTCTTTCTCCCTTATAATCCACAGAATAGAGATTTTCCTGATATTCTGCCTCGATCTTACCTGCAGGAGATTTATCTAAAACTCCATTGCTCGTAGTTTGCCCTTCCTTGGATTTTTTGAATTTGTCAAAGAGACCCATATAAAGCACCAACTCATGTATCAAATTAAGAGAGGGTTGATAAATCTTTTCTTAAATTCTTTCCAAAACTATATTCCCTTTTATGTTATAATTAATCTCAAGATTTAAATTTTATTTTGAATTTATAAATAAATCAAAGTCAAAAACAAAATACTTATGAACAGCTATTGTTTTCTCCCCATGGGGTTTTGACCATGAAGATATTTATTGATACTGCAGATCTTGACGAAATAAGAGAGCTTGCATCATGGGGAGTAATAGATGGCGTTACCACAAATCCCACATTGATAGCAAGGAGTGGCAGATCGTTTAAGGAGATAGTTGATGAGATATTCAAAATGGTTGATGGCCCTATAAGCCTTGAGGTTGTTGGTACAACCGCTGATGAAATGGTCAAGGAGGCTAGAGATTTAGCAAAGATTCACAAAAACGTTGTCATAAAAATACCAATGACTGCAGAGGGACTAAAGGCTGTGAAAATATTAAGCAAAGAGAAAGTCAAAACCAATGTAACTCTTGTTTTCTCAGCTAATCAAGCACTTCTTGCAGCGAAGGCAGGAGCAACCTATGTTAGCCCTTTCATAGGTAGACTTGATGATATGGGACATGAAGGAATGCAGATAGTAGAAGAGATAGTTGATATATTCAGAAACTATGATTTCAAAACACAGATAATAGTTGCAAGCATAAGGCATCCTGTACATGTTGTCCAAGCTGCAAGGTTAGGAGCAGATATAGCAACAATTCCACCGGCAGTTATAAAAAAGATGGTTAAGCACGCACTTACTGATGTCGGTATAAAAAGATTTCTTGAGGATTGGAAAAAAGTACCAAAATAATTCATGAGAGTTTTGAAAATTCCTTTTTTCTCTCCTTTGCCGTTTTTCCTGTTGCTTCATAGAGAAAGTCATTCCACTTCTTTATTATAGAATAGTCTGCCTTTACAGAACCTGATGATTTGGTTTCTATAAATAGTGAGTTGCCCTTTTTCTGGATGAATATGTTTCCTATACCCTCTACTTTAAATTCAAAGCCACTGTCAGTATCGCCAGTTACACCAAAGTAATTTAGCAGTATTTTGTTTAAATCAGGATTATGTCCTCTTTTGATTTTGTATTCCCTCATATACATCCCTTCTCGTTTTGTAGGTCTACAAACTCTATTGCCTTTTAATATTTTCTTTCGATGTCTATTATACTGCTCATAATCGAGACAAAAGAAATATAACCAATTCAACAATGTAATAATCATGGGCCTAAAAAGAGGTTATATTCACATATATACTGGAAATGGAAAGGGAAAAACTACAGCGGCTCTTGGACTCGGATTGAGAGCAACAGGAGCGGGACTAAAGGTTTACATGATTCAGTTTATGAAAAGCGGAGAATACAGCGAATTAAAGGCGATAAAACAAATCAAAAACTTTACGATGATTCAATTTGGGAGAAAATCGTTTGTTTCCAAAAAAAATCCTGACAAAGTTGATATTGAACTTGCACAAAGGGGCTTAATACATGCGAAAGAAATACTGAGAAAAAGAGAATATGATGTTGTCATACTTGATGAAATAAACGTCGCCATAGATTTCAACCTCATTTCTCTTAAGGATGTACTGAAACTATTGAAAGAAAAACCAGAAGATGTTGAGATGGTACTTACTGGCAGATATGCTCCAACGGAGCTAATAGAACAGGCAGATCTTGTCAGTGAAATCCTTGAGATAAAGCATCCTTATGCCAATGGAGCGAGTGCTAGAAGAGGAATCGACTTCTAAATTATTGTGTTTTAGAAAAATATATTTATGAATAAATATATACTTAGCTATAAGATTATAGATATTACTAAATTAACAATAGGGTGAGAATGCCATGAATGGAGCAGTATGTAAATTGTTAGCAAGTATTATTGCAATATTTTTCTTGACCATGCCTATTGTATCTGCAGATAGCAATATAAGAGAGAACATAAAGGGCTATGACAAGGGAGTTTCATGGGCAAATGTTGTTCCTTTGAAGAAGGTTACGTTTGTTAACTTTGATGAGAATAGTTATGTTGATGACTATGCTTACTTAGCTTCTATTCCAACAACTGTTTTTTATGATGGAAATGGAAGGTTGTTTTCATATCCATTACTTTACTATCAGGATCCCTATCCTGTAAAGGAGGATAAGGAGAGATCTCTGAATGCTAGACAGGGTATCGATTACTTCATGGAAGACTGGATGAGTTACTGTAACGGTAGATTGGATGGGTTAACACTGATTAATGTCGATAAAAACAAGGTAACTCAATGGCCATCAAGAAAGGTTACAGAGATAAAAGGTGATGATCCTTACAGTATTGCTGCTGAAATTGCTCTTAACGATTGGAGTTATAGTGATAAGGCTGTAGTTGCTGTG